>OFCQ01000306.1_pt1 | contig 25521 bp, 27 predicted proteins | sample 1520861 | NCBI WGS metagenome assembly OFCQ01 (sample SAMEA2699036, study PRJEB24076) | metagenome | biome: Human gut stool | place: Spain | collected 2012-11-21 | reverse complement strand
TAACAGAACCGTCATACTGCACGCCGTTGTAAATCAGATCGGTATTGGTGGAACCGTTATCCGTTCCGGTGTTCGCGCCGGCAGGGATATCCGAAGAGGGATCGCTCTTGAGCTTAAAGGTATACCCCTTGCTGTTGGCGTATGCGCGCACATAGGAGTCTGATGAGCCGCGCAGCGTGGTATTGTCTCCAAACGCACTGCGGCCAATGTCCTGTACGCTGTCGGGGACGACAAGGGTATAAAGTTTCGTGCAGTCGTAGAACACACCGTCGCCGATTCCTCTCAGCCCATCCTCTATAGTGACGGAACTGAGCATCTGGTCGTAGGCAAACAGGTCATCCTCCAGAGTATCGAGTTCGGCAGGAATATTGACGGACTGCAGGCGTGAGCAGTAAGAGAAGGCGCCCTCTCCCAACATGGAAAGATACTGGGGAAGCTTGACAGACTGCAAATTAACGCAGTAGGCAAACGCCTCGGGCTTGATTTCCTCCAGAAGTGAGGGCAGCGAAATCCCCGTCAGTGCGCGGCAGTTATAAAATGCGCGTTCCCCAATGGAATAGAGCGAGCGCGGAAGGGATACACTGGTCAGAGCGGTGCAGTTAAAAAAGGTCTTATCGGGAAGCTCTTCCATACCGTCCGGCAGGCTGGCACTTGTCAGTGCCGTGCAGTAGGAGAAAACGGAATCATCCATCTCTGAGATCGTGCGGGGAAGAGAAACGGAAGTCAAAGCTTTGCAGTAGCTGAATGCTTCCTGTCCAAGGGTGGTAAGGCCGCTGCGGAAGCTGACACTGGTAAGCTTTGAGCAGTAGCTGAATGCGTTCTCTTCAATAGTATTTACATCCGGCGGAATAGATATGCTTGTAATGCCGGAATTGTAAAAGGCCGCGTCTTCAATGACGGTGACATTCGACGGAATCGTGATATCGTTTAAAGCGGTGCAACCGCTGAACAGCCCGCTGCTGATTTCTGTCAGCTTTTTGGGCAGGGTGATATAATTGAGCTTGGGGCATTCCGCAAAGGCGCGGGTGCCGATCGTCTCAACACTGCTGGGCATTGTGACCGAGGCCAGACGGCCGCAGTCGTAGAAAGCCTTCTCGGCGATTGTCTCAACGGAATCCGGAATTGTCACATAGGTCATACGGTTGTTTCCCGAAAACGCACTTGCGCCGATTTCGGTAACGGTGGATGGGATTTTTACGGTAGTGTCGGTTCCGGTATACTTTGTCAGCACTCCGTTCGTTATTTTAAAATCGCTGGATGCGGCGAATACAGGCGGTGCGGAAAAAGCCGATACAGCCAATACGAAACCGATGACCAAGGTCAGCAGTTTGTATCTCTTCATAGAAACACGCTCCCTTTTTAAAAATGCATAAGATGTCGTTTCATTCTGTTAAACAATATAACTATAATGTATCATGAGATGGAAATATTTGCAAGAAAAGTAACAAGAATGAAAAAACTGCTTTTTGCAAAATTGGGAAACATGTTTTGTGTTGACCATGGCAGCAGAATGGCTTATACTGGAAATAAAGAGACCAACAGGAACCAGGCAGGAGAGTGATACAATGAAAAAATTTGTCATTACGATCGCACGTGAGTACGGCAGCGGCGGCAGAACAGTCGGCAAATTGCTGGCTGAGGAGCTGGGTGTTCCGTTTTATGACAGAGAACTGCTTCGTATGGCGTCTGACGAAAGCGGAATTAACGAGACCTTGTTTGCGAAAGCGGACGAAAATTTGAAAAGCACTGTGCTGTGGAAGGCGTTCCGCAAATCGAATTCGGGCGAACTGATTCCGCCAGACAGCGAGGATTTTGTATCCAACAGCAATTTGTTTCAGTTCCAGTCCAAGGTGATCCGCGAGCTGGCCGCGCAGGAATCCTGCGTGATTATCGGTCGCTGTGCGGATTATATTCTGCGGGACATGGATCACGTTTTAAGGCTTTATGTTCATGCGCCGATGGAATCCTGCATGGAACGGGCCAGGGTTTTCCACCCCAATCTTTCGGATTCGGAGCTGCGCCGCCTGATTCAAAAAATCGATAAGCGCCGCGCGGAATATTACGAGTATTTCACCGGGAAACACTGGAAGGATGCGGACAATTACGACCTGTGCTTCAACAGCAGCCAGCTTTCGTGGGATCAGTGTGTCCGGTTGGTCAAGGCGTATTTGGATATTAAACTGGGCTGATGGCTCCCAGAGCCGTTGAAGCGCGACGTAGCCACAGTGTGTTCTGCGCTGTTTTTGGCGGCGGGAACGTTCAGTTGAGTTCATAAATAAAAAAGCTCCGGAGTCGACTCAGTCGTCTCCGGAGCTTTTCAGTTTTCAGTCAGCATCCGGGTCTCCCCGGATTCATACTCCAGCTCGATGCTGTGAATGCCGTTCCCTTCAAACAGAACCAGGGCGGGGTCGTCGCACAGCGCACAAATCAGCGGTATCCGTTCTTTTGATGTACCGAACGAAACGCTGCGGATTCGTTTGACACCATTGGGATGCACAAAGCTTTTGGGCTTGGGATCAATATTGAAATAGGTCATCAGAAAAGGAATCTGCAGATCATCGGGGAACAGGCAGGTAAAGCGGAGCTTGCGGCCCTTGGTATCGTTTCTGTGGGAGGGCATGACAACATACTTCTGCTTTGCCTGATCCAGAAGCTTTTTTTCACGCTCCAGATTCGACTCGTAGGTTTCCAGCGCCAGTCCGCAGGGACCGCCCTCGTGCGTATCCCACAAATCGAGGCGGTCGGCAAACTTTTTTTTGCCCGACAGGCACAGCAGGCGCTTCATCATTTCCGGCATGCCGGTAGAGGCAAGCAGCTCGAGGTACGGCCCGTCAGAAAAATAAATGATGGCATTATAAGCCCGCTTTGCCGAGCCGTATTCCACGGCAAAGCCCTTTTCGCGGTATTCTTCCACCGCTTTCTGCAAATCGTTTACTTTCAGGATCATGTGACTGACTTTCATTTGTTTTCTCCTCCCGTCAGCGCCGTCGGCGCGCCATCACAGCCATTTGCCGAAATCAGGAATGATGGACTTCTTTGTTAGTTATAACATACAAGTGTGCGGATTTCAATTCCCCAACCTGTTTTTAGGGAAGAAATGAGGGAGGGAACGTTCGGATTCTTTCCGGTAGCTTTCATATTCTGATTTTCGGCCGCATATCTATAACCAATCAGATTAGTTTGGGAGGCAGAGCTGTGAAAGGCATAGTAGAAGAGCGAGCCGTAGAGCTGGGAGAATACATCATAGAGAACAACGCGACCGTTCGCAAAGCCGCGAAAAAATTCGGCGTCAGCAAATCCACTGTACATAAAGATGTGGCGGAACGTCTGAAATATGTTGATCCGCAGCTGTACAAAGAAGTGAAAAATGTGCTGGAGATCAACAAGGCCCAGCGCCATATTCGCGGCGGCATGGCCACCAGAATGAAATACAAAAAAGACTGATCCGACCTGTGATTTCCTGACAGCCGGTCTGTATCCGGCTGCCGCAAAAACGGCGGTTCCCTCTTCGAAAAGAAGGGGGAGCCGCCGCATTTGATTTTTAGGGATCAGTGTTCGATCATCCGGTACCCGGCTGAAAGAAGTGCGCTGCGGATTTCTTCAATGTGCTGGTGGTTGCGCGTTTCCATCACGATGCGCAGGGTGCAGCCGTTGATGTCGCTGCCCTCGCCGGAATGGTCGTGGCGAACCGCCACCACATTGCCCCCCATATCCGCGATGATGGCCGAAACCTCTTTGAGCTGGCCGGGCTTGTCGATCAGCTCAAGCGTCATGTCGCAGGAACGGCCGGCCTTGAGCAGGCCGCGGTTGATGATGCGGGACAAAATCGTCACATCGATATTGCCGCCGGACACTAGGCAGACGACCTTCTTGCCTTTCAGATCCAGCTTGTTAAACAGGGCGGCAGCTACCGAAACGGCGCCCGCCCCCTCAGCGATCAGCTTCTGCTGTTCAATCAGCGTCAGAATGGCGGTGGAGATTTCGTCGTCGGTTACGGTTACGATCTCGTCAACGTATTGGTCACAGATGGAATACGTCAGGTCGCCGGGCTGCTTGACGGCGATGCCGTCCGCGATCGTGCATACGCCGTTCAGGCATTCCACCTGATGATGCGCCAGCGCCTGCACCATAGACGGCGCGCCGCTGGACTGTACGCCGTACACCTTGCAGTTGGGGCTCAGCGACTTGATGGCATAAGCCACGCCGGAAATCAGTCCGCCGCCGCCAACCGGGACGATCACCGCGTCCACGTCCGGGAGCTGGCTCAAAATTTCAAGGCCGATGGTGCCCTGGCCCGCCATCACGTCCTCGTCGTCAAACGGGTGGATGAAGGTGCTGCCGGTTTCCTCCTGAATCTGGAGCGCGCGCTGGTATGCATCGTCGTATACGCCGTCCACCAGCTCCACCTGTGCGCCGTACGCGCGGGTGGCCTCCACCTTTGAGATGGGGGCGGAATTCGGGATGCAGATGCAGGACTGAATGCCGCTTCTGGCGGCCGCCAGAGCCACGCCCTGCGCGTGGTTTCCGGCGGAGCAGGCGATCACGCCGTGCTCCTTCTCCTCCGGACTGAGGCGCGAGATTTTATAGTAAGCGCCGCGCACCTTAAAGGAGCCGGTGACCTGAAGATTTTCCGTTTTCAGGTAAACCTCGCAGTCGTCGCCGATTTTCGGCGCGTGGATCAAATCGGTCTGGCGGATTACATCCTTTAAAACGAATGCGGCGTGGTATATTTTATCCAAGGTCAGCATGCTTCTACCCCCTGAGTGCTCATGGCCATTGCTCCTGTGCGAAGAATCTGTTCGATCTGGTACGGCTTGCACAGCTCGATCAGGCTGTTCAGCGCTGTGGCGTCGCCTACCAGCTCCAGAATCATCGTGGTGGGGGAAACCTGCAGAATCGAGGCGTGGAACGCGTTGGCCAGCGTGACGAGAAACTCGCTGTTTTCGGGTGTGCGGCGAACGCGCAGCAGCAGGTGCTCGCGCACCACCGCGCTGTCCCGCTCCAGAACGGTCACCTGCTCAATTTCCTCAAGCTTGCTCAGCTGTTTATCCACCTGGCGGACGATGCGGTCGTCGCCCTGCACGACAATAATCATTTCGGAATACTGCTCATCCTCCGTCTGTGCGGCCACGATGCTGATGATGTTGTAGCACCGGCGGCTGAACAGGCCCGAGATGCGCAGCAGAACGCCGGGGGTGTTTTTGGCGCGCACCGACAAAATGTACTCTGTTGCTTTTGTGTCACTCATTGCTGCTGCTCCTTTTCGTCGATTTCCAAAATGGCTTCTTCCGCCGCAGAACCTGCGGGAACCATGGGCAGAACGTTCATGTCGCTGTCGATCAGGCAGTTGATCAGGGACGGGCCCTGGTAGTCGAGCGCCTGACGGAGGACAGGCTCCACGTCTTGGCAGGTGCGGATGGTAAAGGCTTTTACGCCGAACGCTTCGGCCAAAAGCTCGTAATTCGTCGCTTTATTCAGCGTTGTCTGAGAAAAGCGGCCGTCGTAAAACAGCTTCTGCCACTGGCGCACCATTCCCAGAACGTTATTATTTACGATCAGCTCAATCACGGGGATATTGTACTTGGCGGCGGTGGAAAGCTCCGCACAGTTCATGTGGAAGCTGCCGTCGCCCGCAACGTTGACCACCCGCAGCCTCGGCTGCGCCACCTGCGCGCCGAGCGCCGCACCCAGGCCGAAGCCCATGGTGCCCAGCCCGCCGGAGGTGATCATGCGGCGCGGTTCTTTGAAGGGATAAAACTGCGCGGTCCACATCTGGTGCTGGCCCACCTCTGTGGAGAGGATCAGTTGATCCCCGGCCAGATAGTGAAGCGTTTCCAGCAGATACTGCGGGGTCACGCCGCTTTCACAGACGGCCTTCTGCGAGAGCGGATACTCCTGCTGCCACGCTTTGATCTGTGCCGTCCATTCCGGGTGGCTGGCCATTTCCAGCCGGCTGTTCAAAGCCTGTAGAATGGCACGGGCGTCGCCCTTCAGGCGGAGGTCAGCGTAGATGTTCTTATTAAATTCGGCGGAATCGATGTCGATATGCACCACGCGGCAGCCGCGCGCGAACAAATCCGCGTTGCAGATCACGCGGTCAGAAAAACGGGTGCCGACCGCGACCAGCACATCGCATTCCTTCAGTGCCAGAGCGGAGGGAACCGTTCCGTGCATGCCGAGCATGCCGAGATATCGCTCGTCGGTCTGGTCAAACCCGCCCTGACACATCAAAGAGCAGGAAACCGGGGCGTCCAGGCGCTCGGAGAGCTCCCGCAGAGCGTCGGAGGCCTCCGACGCGATGACGCCGCCGCCCGCGTACACAAAGGGGCGCTGGCATTCCCGGAGCAGCTCTACCGCCTGCTGGAGCCTGTTTTCATCCGGAAGAACGGACGCGCTGAGCGGATGATCCGGTTTTTGGGAAGTGAATTCGCATTTGTGCGCCGTTACATCCTTCGGGATATCCACCAGCACGGGGCCCTTCCGGCCGCTTTGTGCAATGCGGAACGCTTCGCGCAGGGTGAATGCCAGGTCGCTGACATCCTTGACGATAAAGTTGTGCTTGGTGATGGGCATCGTGATCCCTGTGATGTCCACCTCCTGAAAGCTGTCCAGACCCAGAAGGCCGAGGTTGACGTTCCCCGTGATGGCAACCATCGGAACGGAATCCATATAGGCGGTGGCGATGCCGGTCACAAGGTTTGTCGCGCCGGGGCCCGAGGTAGCAAGGCAAACGCCGGTTTTGCCGCTGGCACGGGCATACCCGTCGGCAGCGTGGGCCGCGCCCTGCTCGTGAGAGGTTTCAATGTGATTGATCTTGTCCCGGTACTCGTACAGGGCGTCGTAAATGTTCAGCACCGCTCCACCCGGATACCCGAATACGGTGGTGGCGTCCTGTTCCAGTAAGCATTCCATAATAATCTGCGCGCCGGTTAACAGCATGTTTTTTCCTCCTGCAATGAATTTTCGTTCCGGGGAGGATGCAAATAAAAAAGCCCCCGCCTCCGGTTTCCCAGAGGCGAGGGCGTCAGCTCCCGCGGTACCACTCTGTATTGCTGCCCAGTACAGGCAGCATCTTGCTGCATATCTAACAATATGCTTCCCAATAACGGAGGAAATCCGGACTCAGCTTACTACCCAGCGGTTTCAGCCGTCTGCTCAAGGGTGATGTCCTGTGGGCGCCCTGCTGCCTCGCACCAACCGGCAGCTCTCTGAAAAGACGGTATCTCACATTCGTGTCCCTATCAAAGCATTTTTTCTGTTGCTATCATAGTATTCGATTGTTTTTGGTTTGTCAAGAGGGACAGGCAGAAAATTTGTTTTTCCTGAAAAGACAGAAATAGAGAAATCAGGGCAGGTCAGGCTCTGTCGCCGAGCAGAGTCGATACGACCCCACACAGGATTCCGCCCACGGGGAACACCACCCAGCCCGGGTGCCACAGGCCAAACAAAAAGCCGAGAAGGAGGAACACCGCTGTCGCTATCAGCATAATGGCGCCGCTCAGCCGGCCTGCGAGCGTATCGTCCTGTCCTCTGGAAGCGTGGCGGTGGTGGTAAACAGGCGCGGACGGCTGGTATTGCTGCAACTGCTCATCCCAGTAGGATTTCTGCATCCCAAAGTAAACAAACAGGCTGACCCCGGCGGCAACCAGCAGGAAGAAGATAGTCGTAGCCAGAAAGCCTTCGCCGAAAATCGCTTCAAAAATCTGCTGCATCACAATGGCGAGGATACAGCAGACCACCCCTGCGGTGATCGCGATGGCAAAGCGGCCGCGGAACGCCTCATAGCCGCGCAGCAGCTCTTCGGGAATGGAGGGAGGGTAGCTTCCCGCCGTAGATGCTGCGGTGGGGGGATCCTGATCCTCCGAAATCCCCAGCTCCTGCCGGATTTCATCCATGCTGCCGAATTCCGAGATCACGGCCCCGAAAGCCTCGTTTTCATTCTTTCCCTCTTTTAAAAGCGCTTCATAGCGCTCCTCCATGCTTTCAATGATGTTCATTTTCACTTCGGCGACCTCTTTCGTGCGGGGCAAGGAGGCAAAGGAATTCTCTACGTAAATCTGAATTTTACTCATGCTCATGCTCGTTCTCCTTTTTCTCACTGGTAAAATAGTCTACGATCTGCCTGGTCAGCTTCCATTCGCCGCACTTCTCGCGATAATACAATCTTCCGGCATTGGTGATGGTGAAATATGTGCGGGGTTTGCCGAAGGATTCCGAACCGTGATAGCTGGCGATATATCCGCTTTTTTCCAGGCGGTTGATGGCGGAATACAAGGTTGTTTCTTTCATGCTGTAAATTCCCTTGGTGCGTGTCTGTATTTCCTTCGAGATTTCATATCCGTAAGAGTCGTGTTCCAGCAGAAGAAACAGGATCATGATGTCGTTGTAGCCGCGCATGATATCGCTGCTGATCAAATTAGTTCCTCCTCCTTTTATTACTACGTCTGTTGAAGTAATTTGAGTATAGCACAACTACTACGACAAGTAAAGTAATTTTTGAAAAAACTTGACAGACCCTTCTGTTTTCCGGTAAAATACTTTTAACTTAAAAGCTTAAAGGAGCATCCATATCCATGAATTCTGTTCAGCAGGAGGAGCTGAATCACTTTTTTGTAGAAACCTTTAATAAGATTCTGCAGTATGAGGAGGCCGCGCTTTCTGCCGGAGACACATCCGGCCTGAGCATGAAAGAGCTGCACATACTGGAGGCTGTGGCGCAGATGCAGGCCCGACAGGAGAACACCATGTCGAAGATCGCGGCACGGCTGGGTATCAGTGTGGGCGCGCTCACCACGGCAGTCGGTGTGCTGGTCGCAAAGGAATGCCTTGAGCGCCGCGGCTGTGAGCAGGATCGCCGGGTTGTGTGGATCGTACTGACTCCGAAAGGGGAAAGGGCGGAATGGCAGCATCGTCTGTTTCACCGCGACATGGTTCAGATGATCGGCGATTCCCTTTCGGAAGAAAGACTTTGCTCCCTTTTGGAATCCCTGAAAATCTTGAGTCGTTTTTTTGAAGAAAAAAAGGAAGGCGGAATGACAGCATGAGCGTTCAGATTTTAATAGACAGTACGGCAGATTTGTCCCGGGAGGAGGCCGAGCAGCTCGGAATTCGGATTGTTCCGCTGACAGTGCATTTCGGCGATCGCCAATATATCGATAAATTTACGATCACAGACGAAGAGTTTTACGGGATGCTCAACACGGAAGCAGAGATGCCGACGACAACGCAGGTCAGCCCCCAGAGCTTTCTGGACGTTTATGCCGAGTACCCGAACGATGAGATTGTGGGGATTTACATTTCCCAGAAGCTGAGCGGTACATATCAGTCCGCCGTGATTGCCAAAGAGGAATGCGGGCGCGGCGATGTTTACCCGATCGATTCCACAACGGTTTCGGCCGGTGCGACTTTGCTGGTGCGCGAGGCGATCCGCCTGCGCGACGAGGGGAAGAGCGGCAAAGAAATTGCCGAGTACATCACCGAGCTGACGAAACACGTGGAGATGCTGGCGGTCTTCAACACGATGAAATATCTGGTCAAGGGCGGCCGCCTTTCCAGCACAAAGGGGACGATCGGCAACCTGCTGGGGATCAAACCGATCATTCGGGTAAAGGACGGCGTTCTCGAGGTGATCGGGAAAGAGCGCGGCATGAAAAAGGCATGTGATTTTGTCGTTCGCCATCTGCGTGAGCTTCCGGATTTTGATTCGTCGATGCCGATTGCGTATTCGCATAGCTTTAACCAGCAGGATCTTGATGCGCTCAAGCAGGAACTGGGAGAAGGGCAAACCCTGCTGATGGGCAGCGTGGTGGGTACGCATGCTGGCCCGGGTGCTATTTTGGTAGGGTATTTCCGTAAATAAATTGCGAGACACTTGCGGCCCCACTGCGGCTGCGGAGCGCAGGATCATCTGTATAAAAAAAGCCCCCGCCTGATAGCCAATGTCATTTAGTTAAGACCAAATCTGCAAAAAAAGAACCCTCGTCTGTTTTTTCAAAGAAATGGACGGTAAGCGCGTCGTCGCCACCGCCGACGAGCAGGAGCAGGCATTGCTGACTGTCAACGGTGAGAGCATGACCGGCAAGATGATGAGCTACCTCATCGCCGGGGAGGATTTGCAGGGCGAATACTGGGGCGCTGTCTTTCTGCTGCCCATTTCCCTGCTGGAGCGTGCGCTCGGTTGCCCGCTGACGGTGGGCCAACAGTTTGAGGGCAACTTTATTCGCGACGGCAAGTTACAGCGCCATGCATTCAAAACGGCGGGGCAACTGGTGATTGAATAGCCGCTGTGGTGCTATTGTTACAGTTTGGCGCGACACTGTTCAACAATTGTCACATAAATCTGTCGAAAATCAGCGCTTCACTTGACAGTTTGTCACATAAAAGGGTACAATATCAATGGTGCTCTATCCGGAGATCGATGGAAAACCCAGTCATTCAGGTATGATCTCTCCGCAGGGCGACAGAGATGCAGGATTTTTAAAATCTGTTATAAAGCATGGCCGATGATTGGACTGCTTCGTTTTGACCGGACACAGCAACAAACAAGCGAATTTTTCGATGGCCTAACTATATGGAAACATTTCGTGTTTATTTTGCAAATGAGAAATATAAAGGGGCGGATATTGTGGCAAACTATTCAGCAGAAGAATTATTGGATTTTTTTACGATTTTGACGCCATATCTGAATGAAATATTTACGGAAGATGTTGATGTTTCTGTCATTAAAGAGGGTTATTATACTTCATATGCCCCGGGTAGATCTTTCGACTTTAAAGTCAAGGTCGGAGACCCGATGCAAGGTAAAGCTAGCAAACAATGTATGGCAACCGGTCAAAAGGTTGTGCGAAAGGTTTCAAAGGAGCAATCCGCTTTTGGCGCACCTTATATTGCGTGCGCATACCCGTTTAAAAATGGCAACAAGGTCGTTGGTTGTGTTATTACAGCCCAGGCTGTAGATACTCAAGAAAAAATACAACATATTTCAAATAATTTAGCTACATCCGCACAGGAATATACCGCCAATATGGAGGAGATTGCCGCAACAACTGCGCAGCTTGCCAATATTTCCGGTGAACTTGGGTCTTTTAGCAATCAACTCACAAGCTCGATCAAGCAAACTGACAAAATCGTCGCTTCCATCAGCAGCATCGCAAGGCAAACAAATTTATTGGCCTTGAACGCATCGATCGAAGCTGCCCACGTCGGCGCGCTTGGCAAAGGCTTTGACGTAGTGGCCGGCGAGGTGCGCAAGCTGGCGGTCGAAAGTCACGAGTCGGTTAAAACGATTAAGGACCTGTTGGACAAGGTGCAGCATGCCATTATTCAAATGAACGAGAAGATTCAAGCGGTTGACCGCACTGCAAAATCCCAGGAAGCGTCGATACAGGAAATGGCAAAGGCCAGCCTTGATTTTGCGGCGATGGCCGGGGAGCTTGCGGGAATTTCCAATTACATGTCAAACGAATAGCAATCCATATCCGCAAGGAAAACAATACAAAGCCCGAGGGTACGCGAACCGCTGCAATTCCTAATGTGATTTTGTTAAGCCCAAACTTACAAAAAATGAAGCTCCCCGCCCATTATTCAATGAATGGGCGGGGAGTCTCTTTTTTGCTGATTGATGCGAATAATTGGATCGGGGGCATTTATTTGTTTATAAAAGTTAAGGAGCAAATTTTTCAATTTGCTCCTTAACTGAATGACATTGGTCTGATGGCGGAGATTTTTTCAATTCCGATGATTTGGCGCCTGTATGAAAGTCTTGGACAAAACAGCCTTCTGCCGCAGCGTTCCGTCTACAGAATTCCGATTACAGCTGATTGCCGGAGGTCGTGGAAGACCGGAATTTTCCGGGAGCGGCTCCCGTGTGCTTTTTAAACGCGCGGATAAAGTTGTTGGCATTGCCGAATCCGCATTCCACCGCAATCTGGGCAATCGGCTTTTTCGTGTTCCACAGTAAATCCTTGGCGTAGGACAGACGATTCATCAGCAAAAATTGCTTTGGACTGTACCCGGTCATGCTCTTGAAGCTGTGCGACAGGTAATAAACGCTGATATAGAACTGTTCTGCCAGCTCTTTGATCTGAATATCCTCCAGACAATGCTCCTCCAGATACTTTTTTACTTCGTAAATGTGGGAGGAGTGCCGTCCGTCATACGAAGCAAACTGGCCGGCGGAGCGGCGATAGGCCAGAATCAGAGACTGCTGCAGAAAAGATACCATGTAGTCGCCGCGGTAAGGGCGAAAACGCGCGCTTTCGCGGGACATTCCTTCAAACAGCGTCTCGGCTTCCTCCTGGCAGTCTGTCAGATCGAAGGTGGGGAAGCTCTCGGCGGAATGATGCTGAAAAACAGACATCAAAGGGCTGTCGTATAGAATGTGATGGATTTTCAGCGGCTGAATCGTCACCAAATACCGTTGGTACGGCGCTTCCAGCACCTCCAGCGAGCATTCATCCAAATTGCTGAAAAAGAACATATGTCCCGCAGGAATAATGTAATTTGCTCCGTTGACAGTCAGTCGGATTTTTCCTTGTTTGATGTAAATCTGACGGTATACGTTGAAGTACAGCTGTTGAATCGGCATGTCGGAATCAGCATAGGTACAGTCAATTGCCAGATCTAACTGCGGTTCCATAATAGACCTCCTTTGCCCCTTTGATTCATGTTTTCAGAAAACGGACAGTATGTAAGTGTTCGGTAAACCGGCCATCGTCGCAGTGATGGGCAGGCGGTTTCGTTCAGGCCAAGGCAGTGCGTTTCAGGCCGCGGGCCAAAGCCTTTTTGTCCGGAGAAACCCGGTAGGATTCCGTGATCTTCTGGATCGCCTTATTGTGAATAAAATCATCCCAGGTCGGCTGTTCCAGATAAGGAAGTGTTCGTGCCGGGTCTTTGGCAAAACACTCCGAAATTGCCCATGCGGCCGCCATTTTGGCGTAATACCCCTCCGCCTGTATCTGCGTCAGCCGAAGCAGCGTGCGCTCCAGGTATTCCTCGCCGCAGTAATGATCCAGCAGCAGCACCACACCGAAGCGGCAAAAAAATTCCCGTTCGGATTCCAGATAGGGCAGAAGAAAATTCCACACAGTTTCCGGTTCGCGCCCGGCCAGGCGGAAGCCGGAGCAAAAGCTGTCGCATACAGACCAGTTGTCGATCTTGGGAATAAAATCGGCGGTGCGGGCCAGCAGCTCCGCCGTATCTGCTTTGGCACACCCGAGAACAAGGCCCTGAAGCATGATCTCCTCAAAGGTGCCGCCTGATGCCTGCGCGAGATAGCCGCGCCAGTCTCCCGCTGCAATCTGTTTTGCCAGCCGCCGCAGCGTGGGAAGCCGCACTCCTAAAATGTGGGAGGTTCCGGGCAGAAGCTTTTCACTGAACGCACGATACGATGATTCCGCTAACAGCTCCAGCTGCCGACGGGCCGGAACTTCCCAGTCCCATTCCGGCCGGACGCTTTTCTCCATCCGAAAGAACCTCCTTACCGTGGTTTTCCGCACCGGGCAGAAAACCGGACGGCAGTACTTGGAACCGATTCAGTACACTCGGAACCAACTCATATGCTTTCAGAATAACAGCTTGAACGATAAAAATCAATAACCCTAAAAGCAATTTTTAACAAATCTCTCAAAGAATCGGCTCTGTATCTTGTTTTGAAAGGGGTGCTGCACCGGGAAAAACTGCTTAAAAGAATATTCGCTGTTCCGGAAAAATTTTTCATCCTAATAAAGCAAAAGCTGTCCTGCTGCTTTTTAGAATTTATTTTGCTTTGGTTGCAATTGCTGCTGAAAGCGCCCATGCCGGGCGGCAGGAGAAACGGGGTACCAACCCCCTTGTTTTGTCTGGACAGGATAAAAGCCCGGCAGCATACCGCTGCCGGGCTCAGACTGTTGAGAAAATTGCACAACCGCGAAATCAGGAAACAATTTTGCTTCCTGCGCTGCTGCGTGCCTGCAGGGCAGAGGAACCCGCAAAGTGCAGTCGCATACAACAAGCGTGAGACTGCACTTTGCGGTATTTGCCGTTTGTCTTGTGCAAATTTCGGCGGCCTGCATGTTTTTTGAAAAGCAGATCAGATTTCCTTTTTGACCTGACAGCATGCGGGAGAAACGGAGTCTGCAGTCCCTTCCGAGCTCTCTTTTTTCAGCAGATAAATGGTTGCTGCGGCAGTCAAAGCATAAAGAAGAGTCATAACCAGCATGATGATGTCGGTATTCAGGCCCAAATCGCTTCTCATTACCTGATAGCTGCCCAGGAAACCAAAGAAGATAAACACTGCGGCAGAAATCAGCTTCACTGTCCGCTCCGGGATCTTCTTACACAATACAACGCCGATGATGATTCCAATGCCGTCGGCGATCAGCATGCCCAGCGTGGTACCGGCCAGAATCCAAAGCGGGTTTGTGGGGAATTTTGCGGCGAGCGCCACCGTGGTCAGCTGGGTCTTGTCGCCCATTTCCGCAATGAAAAACGCGATTGCCACCGTCGCAATTGCCCCGAATTTTGTGGTTTTGTTTTCCTCTCCATCCAGCTTGTCCCCCCGGATGGTCCATAACCCGAAAAAGATAAACGACAGCGCGGCAATCCCCTGAATCCATACCTGGATCGTTTCAAAGCGCGTCAGCATATGGCCAACAGCCACGGCCAGCGCATGGTTTAAAATCGTGGCCAAAAAGACACCGATCATGACCTTAGTAGCTTTGTATTTTGCTGCGAAAGCCATTGCCAAAAGCTGTGTTTTGTCTCCCATTTCGGCTAAGACGACTGCGCCCAGTGAAAAAACTAAGGCTGTGATTCCCATTCTACTTCCTCCGTTTGTAATAAGAATTACAAAAGAAAAACCCAAGTATAGCTTTAACAGCTATACTTGGGTGTGTTACTCAAAACGTGGAGATCATGTATAGCCAATAAAGGTATACATGAGTCTCGTTAATTAAGGCAAGCCAGACCTGGTCGAGTCATTGTGTTGACTTGCCGCATACAAAAAGTATGCAAACTACTCCCTCATGGGTTTTCAATTGTGGCTTCATTATACTGTGTGCAAGCGGAAAAGTCAAGTAAATCATTCCAAGTGAAAGAAATACGGACAAATGCGCATCAGCAGAATCATGGGTTGGCAGGCAGCGGTGCATGCGGCCTGTCCCATTTGTTCAGGGTACCAAAGGGTTCTATGTCCTTGGGTGACAGGGCGATGGGAAATACATCCGGTATAAAACTTTACCGTTTGCTGTGCTGTTGTGGAGACAGCACAGGGTTCAAAAAATCCCCCAAATGAAGAACACCGGAGGATTTTTTCTGGGATGCTGCCGTAACGAACGGATGTGTTTAATCGGATTCTTCCTCAAGACGTTTTGCTAACCGTTCCATACATTTGTGACATACATTATGGTCTTTGTACTTCGAAATTCGATCCATGCTCCCACAGAAAATACAGGATGGCTGGTATTTCTTCAGAATAATCGCAGAATCTTCCACGAAAATTTCCAAAGAATCTTTTTCTGTGATGTTGAGAGTGGATCTAAGCTCTTTTGGCAGTACGATACGCCCGAACATATCGACTGGCCGAACAATCCCCGTAGATTTCATGATGGTTCCTCCTAATCATAACCAATACCAATATCTAATTCCCAATAAATTGATATTGCGAGTTAATAATACCTTTTTTTGGCATTTGTGTCAATCAACAAACAGTGAATAATTCTTTAATTTTACAATATGTATTTGTACAAATAAACTTAAAATTTTCATTCTCGTGCTGTTCTTTCGATAAAAATGCTTTGGGTATGGAATGAAGCGCTTTTACATATGTATGTACGGGTGAAGAAATATGATGAATTACATTTGGGCCGGAATGATTCTGTTCAGTTGTATCTGCGCTTTGCTGACCGGGCGGCTGCCGGAGCTGTCCGATGCAGTGCTCTCCGGCGCGGCGAGTGCGGTTCAGCTGGTGATTGTTCTGCTGGGCATGATGTGCGTATGGACGGGTTTGATGAAAATTGCAGACGCCGGGGGGCTGACAAAGCTGCTCAGCCGAATGTTTTATCCCGTGATGAGGCTGCTGTTTCCCAAATACCCGAAAGACAGTGCCGCCATGAAGGCGATCTGCATGAACATAACAGCCAATCTGCTGGGGCTGGGAAACGCGGCGACGCCGCTGGGGATCGCCGCCATGAAAGAGATGAGCCGCGTCAATAAACGGCCGACGGAAGCTGACAATAATATGGTGATGTTTGTGGTCATCAACACGGCGTCGATCCAGCTGGTGCCTACCTTTATGGGAACACTGCGGGCGCAGTACGGTTCTGCTCAGCCCTTTGATATTGTGCCTGCCGTATGGCTTGCTTCCATTGTGTCGCTGGGGCTGGGTATTTTGGCCGCAAAACTGCTGGAAAGGCGGGAAGACAGGCTTGGCTGATATAGGGAGCGTGGTGGTACCGGCCACGATTTTTTTTATTCTCGTTTTCGGCTTTCTTAGGAAGGTGCCGGTGTTTGACGTCTTTGTCAGCGGAGCCAAGGAAGGCGCTATTTCGTGCTTTGAAATCCTGCCGTCCCTGGTGGGGCTGATTCTGGCGGTAAACATGCTCAGTGCATCCGGTGCGCTGGATTTGGTCGCGTCCTTTCTTCGGCCGGCAGCACTGGCACTCGGCCTGCCGCCGGAGGTGATGCCGCTGGCGCTCATGCGTCCCGTTTCCGGCAGCGGATCAAACGCGCTGCTGCTGCAGCTGTTCCGCGATTACGGGCCGGACAGCTTTGTCGGGCGCGTGGCGTCTGTGATGAACGGTTCGACCGAAACCACCTTTTACGCGATCGCCGTGTACTTCGGCGCGGTGGGAATCAAAAAGACCCGCCATACGATCCCCGCGGCCCTTACGGCCGATCTGGTGGGGTATATTGCTTCGGTGTGGGCGGTTCGTATTCTTTTTTTGTGACGGTAAAGAGGATCAAATGGTTCCTCTTCAATGGCGGGCATGCCTCCCGCTTCAAAATTCCTAATAAATATACAGTTCAATCGGGAAAAATCAATGCAGACGGGAGCGTGTTTCATGAAACACGCTCCCTTTGAATGGTTTTGATTCTGACAAGGAATATACAGAAAATAAGAGTGCCTTTTTCGGGAAAAAACAGCAGGAATGCCGGATGAGAGCAGTTTTGGGTATTGCGTATTCAGTCGGATTTGGGTATAATAACCTTCGTGAAAAATCGGGGGAGGATGCACTTATGCTCTTAACGCTGGATATCGGCAATACGAATATTACGATTGGTGGTTACGAGGGGAAGAAGCTTCGATTTGTATCCCGAATGGCGACCGACCGTTCCCGGATGGAGGATCAGTACGCAATCGAACTGCGCGATATCCTGGATATTTACGGGGTAAAGGTGATAGATGTTACAGGGGCAATCATCGGTTCGGTGGTGCCGCCGGTAACGACCTATATTACCCGTGCCATTCGAAAGCTGACTAAAATAGAGCCTGTTGTCGTCGGGGAAAAAACCGTGACCGGGCTGGATGTTCGCCTGAACCCGCCGGAAGCGCTGGGCGCGGACCTGGTGGCGGGCTGTGTGGCGGCGGTTGAGCTGTACGGCGGCCCCTGCATTATATGGGATATGGGCACGGCTACGACGGTCTCTGTGATCGACAGCAACGGCAGTATGCTGGGCGGCTGCATTATTCCCGGCGCGGGCATCAGCATGGAGGCGCTTACCTCTCGCACGGCTCAGCTGCCGGCTATCAGCATGGAAGCGCCGGATAAGGTGGTCGGCACCAATACGGTGGACTGTATGCGCTCCGGCCTGATTTATGGACAGGCCTCCATGGTGGACGGAATGTGCGACCGAATTGAGGAAGAGCTTGGTGTAAAGTGCAAGGTGATTGCCACCGGCGGACTGTCGCGCGACATCGTTTCCTATTGCCGGCGCGAGATTATTTACAGCTGCAACTTGCTGCTGGAGGGTCTGCGGATGCTGTATGAAAAAAATCTGCCGGTATAAATATTTGACACAGACTATTCTTTTTGCTATACTAAAATAAGGTTTTATAGGATACCGCGGCGTCTGCCGGTCTGGACCAGGATAAAACACACAGGATACTGTGTTCACAGAAGGATGCAGCCTGGGAGGTCTCTAAGATTTCCCGGGCATTTTTTCTGTGATGAACAGAAAGGAGTTGTAGCAAAAATGCAATGGGTCTTTTTGCTGATCGCGGGATTGTTTGAGGTGGTTTGGGCGGTCGGGCTGAAGATATCCGAAAACTTCAGCAAATTAGTCCCCAGTGCGGTGACGATTGTGGGGCTGATCGCCAGCATGTATTTTCTGTCGCTGTCGCTCAAAGAGCTGCCGATCGGTACTGCCTATGCCATCTGGACGGGGATCGGCACGGCCGGAACGCTGATTTTCAGCATCTTCTGGTTTCGGGAGGCGATCACTCTGCCGCAGGTGTTGTGCGTCATGATGATCATCGGCGGGGTAGTGGGGCTGAAATTGCTGTCGCCCTCTTAATTCTGATTTCTCTTTGATCAATCAGTCCGATAAAAAACATTGCCCGGCAGATTTTTCTGCCGGGCAATGTTTTTCAGCTTTTTATCGAAATTTAGGTGATTGCGTGTTAAGTAAGGCTGCCGACCCGGGTATTCAGCCAGTTCAGCAGCAGGTGCTTCGCGAATGGCTCCGTTTCAAACCGGGTGCACAGTTCGTCCAGCTGGGCATACGAATACCCGAACTCTTCCTCGAACAACTCTTCGCACCAGACCAGATCCTTTAAATAAGAAGCCACTTCTTCCGCGTGAGAGAAAATATGCAGGCTGAGCTGAAAATCCTCGCGCTGCCAGTACCGGTTAAATCGGCTGCAAAAACGGCGCAGGGCTGTTTCCCGCTGTTCCCCGGTGCGCTGCCATACGGCGCTCAGCTCGAAAACAAAGCCGCTCATCGCAAGGCGATGGGGGGAATCGGTTGTCTGAACCATCTCCAAAAGCTCCGCCGTGGACTGGATGGGTACCATCAGACGATCGTTTTCGGGGTGAAGCACATAGTAAAACACGGTGGGAAGAAAAATATACTGCACAAAGCCCAATACGGATTCAGTGTCCGGGTAGCAGGCCCAGTTGCTGTCGAGCAAAAAGCGCCGCTCGTCCGCAACGCAGGCGTTGACGAAAACAGGCTGCCGGAGTTCCTCCGGCGGCACAAACAGGTCGTTCCACACGTCCTGCTTCCCGAGGGTCCACTCCCAGAATCCGGGCTGCTGATATTTACAGGCCGGGCTGCGCATGGCGGTTACCTCGAATAATACTCAACGACCAGCTGATCGTTGACTTCCACCGGAATTTCTTCACGGTTGGGCAAACGGGTCAGCGTGCCGCTGAAGGCGTTGAAATCGCGCTCCAGATAAGGAACAGCGAACCCCCTGCCGTCCAGGAAATTGGTACGGAACAGCTCGTTGCTTCTGGATTTTTCGCGCAGCGTAATAACATCACCTGGCTGAATCGCATAAGACGGGATCGAAAGCTTCTTGCCGTTCACCAGAATGTGGCCGTGTGTTACCTGCTGGCGAGCCAGACGAATGGAGTTGGCAAATCCAATTCGATATACCATGTTATCCAGGCGGCACTCAAGCTTCTGCAGCAGAGCATCGCCGGTTTTACCTTTGGATTTTTCCGCCGCGCGGTAATAACGGACCATCTGTTTTTCCAGAATGCCGTAGTACGCCTTTACCTTCTGTTTTTCGGTCAGCTGCATGCTGTATTCCGAAACTTTTCTTCTCTTGTTGAATGCCGGTGCGCCCGCGCGGTTCATGGCCTTGGGGTGCCCGCAAACGTTAACCCCCAACCGGCGGCATTCTTTAAAACGAGGGCCTCTTCTTGTTGCCATTCCTGTCTGTCTCCTTTATTCGTTTCTGATTTTGCAGTCTAAAAGTTAGCGAACGCTAACTTTGGGGCAGCGACCCCCGCCGCAAATAGCTGTTACAGTGAGCGCGTCCATGATTAGGTACGCACAAGATGATCGTGTTAGAAAAAACTAACAAAAGCATTATAGCAGATTCAGCTTCCGTTGGCAAGAGCGGATTCCGGATTTTTTCCATCGGTGCGCAGGTGCAGCCCGATTCGGGATGCGTGAGATATGATGTGAAATCGGGCTCTGCCAAAATGGTTTCGCTGCGGAATGCGCCGTTCTGTACCGGCGGGGTCATGACATGATTACGCCCCGCAGGCCATCGAGCAGGAATTCCTCAAAGCTGTTTGCCGCGCCCCAGTCAAAACGGAACAGCCCTTCTCCGCCGCCTCCGCTGACGTAGTGCATGCGGGTTCTGCCCTCAAAATCATCCAGCGTCACCGTAAGGGTCAGGCGGTTGCTGGCACGCCAGTAGTGCTTTTCATAAATCAACACTACGCACTGGCCGGCGCCTCTCGCGTTCACGGTATAACTGTCGATCTGCTCGCCGGTGATGCTTCCCTGCACAATGATTTCATTGATTCTCTGCATCGCATCGAGCAGGCTGATCGAAAGAAAAACAGTGTTTTCCATCCGGGAAATCCTCCTTCATACGTGATTTAAAATAATTGATTGAGTTACGGATCAGGCAGAATCGAATCCGATAAAGCCTCTTTCATCCAGTTTTGAAAGGCAGCCGCCGCACCCAGATCGAAGTCCCAGGTTTTGACGTCGGTGCCGGAAAAATGAACCCGGGTCGTTCCAGTCAAATCGTCCAGAACGGCCTGCATCACCAGATAATCGCGCCCGGTGCGCATGTAATATTTTCGGTATGCCGTGGCCGCAACCTGTTTTCCTTCCGGTGTATTTAACCGGTAAGCCTCGAACGCCCAGCCGCTCATCGCGCTGTCGATCCTCTTGTTCAGGCGTTCCAGCGCCTCTTCTACCGAAAGGGAAACGAAAAACGTCATTTCCATGATGTTCCCCTCTTAGGACTGACGCTTACCCGAAACAGGCCGTGCTGATTGCAGTAAGCATAGAGCATTCCCGCACCGGTCATCGCAAAGCGGGCCTCGGGGTTCTGTTCCGGGTACAGCTTTTTCATCTGAACTTGATCCGGCGTGATCAGGGCAAGAAACGAAATAAAGTGATCCTTTTCCATCGGGTGCCTGAGCGTAACATAATACTCATTTTCTACCTGCTGCACACAGACGCCGTGCGCCTCATCGGCTTCCTCCGCTTCCTGTACCGGCAGGGTGATGCCGCAGCAGGTAAACGAGCCCTGGCCAAGCGAGTGAATCACGTTACCGCATACCGGGCAGACATAAATGCAGGTGCGCAGCATGTTGCCGGAGCGGTTGCTGTTGGTCACCTGTTCCCCCGATAAAAGCTCCGCAACGGAGACACCGAGTGCCTTCGCCAGCGGCTCCAGAAGAGAAATATCCGGCAGGCCGCGCTGCGTTTCCCATTTGGAAACAGCCTTGTCGCTCACGGCCAGCAGGTCGGCCAGCTGGCGCTGGGTATATCCTTTTTTCTCACGCAGGAATTTTATCGTGGTTCCCGTCACATACTGTATCATATGAAAATTCTCCCTTTGCAGTTGTCCTTCTGCTGAAAATGATGGATTTCTTCCCCGTTGAAAGTGGGAAGAAACTGCCGTAGTCTGTCAAACGGCCATTCTTCGCTAGAATAACAAATATGCAGCCCCAAAGCAACCTACGCTTTGTAGAGAGGAAAACGGGGCAGAGGCGATACTATCAGTATGCCCTCAGAAAAAGCACTTGTCAACAGACCGTAGGGAAAGTCGTGCAGCCGCAAAATCATTTTACGGTTTTGCTTGCAGTGCTGCTGTATGTCTGCAGGGCGGTCACGCCCCGAAAATCAGTCCCATAGAACAACCATACTTTTTCTTTGTCGGTTTTGTCGCCTTCTTTGGTATGTTCTTGACGACCCGTATGTTTTTCGGCAGGCTCTGTCCAGAAAGGTTTCGATGAGAAAGCCCGCCGCAGAATTCTTGACAAAATGCGTGTTTGGTGGTAGCCTTAGAGCAGTATTTTTAAATAACAGAAAAGGCTAAGACGAAGAGAGTAAGCTTTTTACAAAATGCAAAGCGAGCCGGGGAGGGTGTGAGCCCGGCCAGAGTAGGGAAAGACGAAGATCACTTTGGAGCCGCAGGCTGAATCAGAGTAGGCCGTGCCGGGATTCCCCCGTTACCGGGATAGCATATGGCGGTATGTAAAAGGGTGGTATAACGAAGTTTGGCCTTCGTCCTGAATCAGGACGAAGGTTTTTTGTTCGTGTGAGTGTAATATTGTAGGAGGTACAGATCATGTATCAAAAAGTATCCACAGATCTTCATTTTGTGGACCGTGAAAAAGAAGTGGAGCAATATTGGCAGGAGAACCATGTATTTGAAAAAAGCGTGGAAACCCGCCGCAAGGGAGCGCCTTATGTTTTTTATGATGGCCCGCCTACGGCGAACGGCAAGCCGCACATCGGCCATGTGCTGACCCGTGTCATTAAAGATTTGCTGCCCCGCTACCAGACCATGAAGGGCAAGCAGGTGCCGCGCAAGGCCGGCTGGGATACGCATGGCCTGCCTGTGGAGCTGGAAGTGGAAAAACTGCTGCACATCAACGGCAAAGATCAGATTGAAGCCTACGGCCTGGAGCCTTTCATCGATAAATGTAAGGAAAGCGTCTGGAAGTACAAGGGCATGTGGGAGGATTTCTCCCGCACGGTCGGCTTCTGGGTGGACATGGATCACCCCTATGTCACCTATGACAATAACTTTATCGAGTCCGAATGGTGGGCGCTGAAACAGATTTGGGAGAAAGAGCTTCTGTACAAGGGCTTCAAGATCGTTCCTTACTGCCCGCGCTGCGGAACGCCGCTGTCGAGCCACGAGGTGGCGCAGGGGTATAAGGACGTCAAGGAGCGCTCCGCGATTGTCAAGTTCAAGGTAAAGGGAGAAGACGCCTACATTCTGGCGTGGACGACCACCCCGTGGACTTTGCCCTCGAACGTGGCCTTGTGTGTGAACCCCGACGAAAGATATGTAAAAGTCAAAAAAGACGATACCGTTTATTATATGGCGGCGGAGCTCGTGAACACTGTTCTCGGCGAGGACGCTGAGATTCTGGAAAGCTTTGTCGGCACCGATCTGGAATACAAGGAATACGAGCCGTTGTTCCCCTTTGTGCAGCCGAAGGAGAAGTGCTGGTTCGTCACCTGCGACCGTTATGTCACGCTGACAGACGGTACCGGCGTGGTTCATACCGCACCTGCGTTCGGTGAGGACGATGCCCGTGTGGGCCGCGCTTACGGTCTGCCTCTCGTTCAGCTGGTGGACGGCAAGGGGCAAATGACAAAAGAAACCGCGTGGCCCGGCGTGTTCGTCAAAGACGCCGACCCTCTGATTCTGGACGACCTGAAAGCAAGGGGCCTGCTGTTTGCCGCACCGAAGTTCGAGCACAGCTACCCGTTTTGCTGGCGCTGTGACACCCCGCTGATCTATTACGCAAGAGAATCCTGGTTCATTAAAATGACTGCGGTCCGCGAAAATCTGATCCGCAACAACAACACCGTCAACTGGATTCCCCCGGCTATAGGCAAGGGCCGCTTCGGCGACTGGCTGGAAAACGTGCAGGATTGGGGCATCAGCCGCAACCGTTACTGGGGCACCCCGCTGAATATCTGGGAGTGCGAATGCGGCTGCCGCCATGCGATCGGCAGCATCGAGGAGCTCAAAAAGATGTCCCCGAACTGCCCGGAGGACATTGAGCTGCACCGCCCCTATATCGACGCCGTCACCATCACCTGCCCCGACTGCGGCAAGCAGATGCATCGCGTACCGGAGGTGATCGACTGCTGGTTCGATTCCGGTTCCATGCCGTTTGCCCAGCATCACTATCCCTTTGAAAACAAGGAGTTGTTCCACGAGCAGTTCCCTGCGGACTTTATCTCTGAGGCGGTCGATCAGACCCGCGGCTGGTTCTATTCGCTGATGGCGATCTCCACGCTGCTGTTCGATCAGGCGCCGTTCCGCAATGTCATCGTGCTGGGCCATGTTCAGGACGAAAACGGGCAGAAGATGTCCAAATCAAAGGGCAACGCGGTCGACCCGTTCGATGCGCTCGAAACGTACGGTGCAGACGCGATCCGCTGGTATTTTTACAGCAATTCGGCCCCATGGCTGCCAAACCGTTTTTACGGCAAAGCCGTGGTGGAAGGCCAGCGCAAGTTCCTCTCTACCCTGTGGAACACGTATGCGTTCTTTGTGCTGTACGCCAATATCGACGAGTTTGACGCTACCCAGTACCGTCTGGAACCCGACAAGCTGACGCTGCTGGATAAATGGCTGTTCTCGCGTCTGAATTCGATGGTGCGCGACGTGGACACCAATCTGGAAAATTACCGCATTCCCGAGGCAGCCCGTGCGCTTCAGGATTTTGTGGACGATATGAGCAACTGGTATGTGCGCTGCAGCCGCGAGCGCTTCTGGGTGGAAGAAATGACCCAGGATAAGATCAGCGCGTATATGACTCTGTACACCGCTCTGGTGACGGTGGCGAAGGCCGCGGCCCCGATGATCCCGTTCATGACGGAGCAGATTTACCGCAACCTGGTGTGCAGCATCGACCCCAAAGCGCCCGAAAGCGTGCATCTGTGCCTTTTCCCGCAGTGCGAGGAATCCATGATCGACACGAAGATGGAAGAGGACATGAAGCAGGCCATGCAGATCGTCACGCTGGGCCGCGCGGCCAGAAACGAGGTCGGCATGAAGATCCGCCAGCCTCTGGCGAACCTGTTCATCCACGCGGAGCGCGATTTGGGCGAGGATTACCGCGGGATTATCCGTGAAGAGCTGAACATCAAAACGGTTCACTTTGTGTCGGATGCGTCCGATTTCTCGGATTACCGCTTTAAGCCCCAGCTCAAGCTGCTCGGTAAAAAATATGGCAAGCAGATCAACGAAGTCCGCGAGGCTCTGGCAGCCCTGAACGGCTCCGCCGCAAAGAAGGAGCTGGATCAGAATGGCTCGATCAAGCTTTCGATCTCTACCGGAGAGATTTCTCTCACCGCGGAAGAGCTCCTGATTGAAACCGCCCAGAAGGAAGGCTTCGAGTCCATGTCCGATAAGGGCGTGACCATCGTGCTCGATACGACCCTGACCCCCGAACTGGTGGAAGAGGGCTTTGTGCGCGAGATCATCAGCAAGCTGCAGTCCATGCGCAAGGATGCCGGCTTCGAGGTGACCGACCGCATTGTCGTGTACCAGAACGGCAACGATAAGCTGGCCGACCTTCTGTGGAAAAACCGCGAACAAATCAGCCGTGAGGTGCTGGCGGACGAAATCCGCCTTGGTGAGACTGACGGCTACACCGCCGAATGGGATGTCAACGGGGAACAGACCACGTTTGGCGTCGTGAAGGTTTCGTAAATGGATTCTATAACGTCCAAACAAAAAATAAGGGATAGGGATTGCGAACATGGCATGTCCTAACAACCTTTAAAAAAATCTTCTAATCAAAAAGGGCCTAGCGTTTGCTAGGCTCTCTTTTTGTTCTTAAACACCTTATGAATATAATTTAATAAATTTTA
>OFCQ01000305.1_pt1 | contig 25643 bp, 22 predicted proteins | sample 1520861 | NCBI WGS metagenome assembly OFCQ01 (sample SAMEA2699036, study PRJEB24076) | metagenome | biome: Human gut stool | place: Spain | collected 2012-11-21 | reverse complement strand
GAACAGAAATTCATATCCAATATTTTTCTCAGGGACGCTTATCCAACTTAATGAATTAAATAGCAACCTGATAACTCCTTACCCCACCACATTCTTAATCCTATCCATCGCTTCCTCCAGCACCTTCCGCGGACACGCCACATTAATCCGCTGGAATCCTTCTCCGCAACTTCCGAATATCTTCCCGCTATCCAGCCACAGCTTCGCCTGATTAATAATCTTATCATCCAGCTCTTCCACACTAAGTCCTGTTCCTCTGAAATCAAGCCATACAAGATAAGTACCTTCATGCTCCACCATCTTTACACCCGGAAGCTGTTTTTCCACGTACTGCTTTACAAACTCGATGTTTTCTTTTACATAAGTCTTCATTGCCTGATACCATTCTTCGCCATGCTCGTAGGCTGCTTCACACGCCACCAGCCCTAATACATTTAGCTGGCTGATACCTGCTGCATCCATTTGATGTTTAAATTTTCTTTTTAATTCTGGATTTGGAATCAGAATATTAGATATCATCAGACTGGCAATGTTAAATGTCTTGCTCGGCGCAGTGCAGGTTACTGTAATCTCTTCATATTCTTTTTTGATATTTGCAAAAACCTGATGTTTCCCTTTGAATACAAAATCTTCATGGATTTCATCACTTACAACAGTTACATGATATTTGACGCAAATATCTCCAAGTCTTGTAAGTTCTTCTTTTGACCAGACTCTTCCCACCGGATTATGCGGATTACATAAGAGAAATAATTTGATTTTGTGAGCCACGATTTTCTGTTCGAAATCTTCGAAATCTATATGATAACGGTTATCTTCTCCAAGATACAGGGTGTTGCTTACAACATTTCTTCCGTTGTCTTTAATCACTTCTGAAAACGGATAATAGACCGGCTGCTGGATTAAAACAGCATCTCCCGGTTCTGTATAAGCTTTTACAGCCATTGCCAGGGCAAATACGACTCCCGGCGTTTTGACGAGCCATTTTCTCTGAATATCCCAATCGTGATGTTTCTGCATCCATTTTTTCAAAATATCAAAATATGGAGTCTTCACCTCGCTATATCCATAAATTGCATGCTTTGCACGTTCGATTATGGCATCTTCTATATAAGAAGATGTCTCAAAATCCATATCTGCTACCCAAAGAGGTAACACATCCGCCGGCATGTTCCGCTCAACTGCAAAATCATATTTTAAGCATCTTGTATTTCTTCGATCTATTATTTTGTCAAAATTCAAATTTCTTTCTGCCATAATATCTACCATCCCTTTTCTTTCAATCATTTTATCTGCTCACAGCTCCCCAAACACACGCTCCAGCTCTTCCAGCAAATCTTTGACATTCTCAATTCCGACAGACAAACGAAGTGTTGCATCGGTGATTCCGTTTTTTATGCGGATTTCCTCCGGTACATCTGCGTGTGTCTGTGTTGTAGGATATGTAATCAAGGTTTCTACTCCTCCGAGACTTTCTGCATACTGGATCAATCGTACCTTTTCTAATATTGTAAATGCGTCCTCTTTGCTCCTAAGCTGGAACGTCAGCATTGCGCCAAATCCTCTCGCCTGCTTTTTCATAATTTCATGTCCCGGATGCTCCTCTAAGCCCGGGTAAATGACTTTGGTAACTGCAGGCTGCGTCTTTAACCATTTTGCAATTTCAATCGCATTTTCCTGTGCTCGCTCCATACGAAGTCCAAGCGTCTTTACCCCTCTTAAAATCAGCCAACTGTCAAATGGTGCCAGTCCTGCTCCGGTTGTTTTAATCAAAAAACGATATCTTTCACTGATTTCTTCACTCTTTGTCACAAGAAATCCTGCCAGCGTATCATTATGTCCGCCAAGATATTTTGTCCCACTGTGAATTACGATATCAGCTCCCAACTCCAACGGATTTTGGAAATACGGAGATAAAAATGTATTGTCAACGATCAAGAATAGCTTGTATTTTTTTGTAATCTCTGCCATCTTCCGAATATCGGTTACATTCATCATTGGATTGGTCGGAGTTTCAATGTAAATTGCTTTTGTATTATCCTGAACATAAGCTTCTACATCTTCTTTGTAACAGTCTACTCTTGAAAATGTAATTCCATTTTTTTCTGATACATTGCGAAACAGCCGGATGCTTCCGCCATACAAATCTGAATCGACGATCAGGTGATCTCCTGGTTTGAACAGCTCCATTGCCATCGTAATTGCTGCCATTCCGGATGAAAATGCAAATGCATCGTTTCCATTTTCCAATGTTGCAATAATTTTCTCCAGATGTTCCCTTGTCGGATTCTGAAGTCTGCTGTAATCATATCCTGTACTTTGTTCCACCCCCGGATGTGCATAGGTTGCTGTCTGGTAAATCGGATAACTAATTGCGCCATAATTCTTTATACAGTCTTCTTCCGATTCTAAATGAATACATTTTGTCTCTATCTCTCTTCCCATGTTATGTCCTCCAGATTCTATTTTCATACCGTTTTGGTAGGTTTGTTGAATTGCATTTAGTATACATATTTTTGTATAAATTTGCAAGTATTCTTTTAAAAAAAGCCAAAAGGGACGGAGAAAAGTGGCCTTTAAAGGCCACTTTTCTCCGTCCCCAACTGGTTCTCGGTTCTATTTTACGATTCCTACCATATCTGCTACGGACTCGAATCCATTTTTCTTCATGTACTTCTCGATGCCGTCTACAACATCCATTGTAATTGTCGGATTGTAGAAGTTTGCTGTTCCTACAGACACTGCACTTGCACCTGCGAGGATCATCTCAATTGCATCTTCTGCTGATGCAATACCGCCCATTCCGATGATTGGAATCTGAACTGCCTGAGCAACCTGATATACCATACGCACTGCGATTGGATGTACTGCCGGACCTGATACACCACCTGTTTTATTCGCTACCGCAAATGTTTTTCGATTGATATCAATCTTCATACCTGTCAGTGTATTGATCAGTGACACGGCGTCCGCCCCGCCGGCTTCTGCTGCCTTTGCAATCTCTGTAATATCTGTTACGTTTGGAGTCAGTTTCATAATAACCGGCTGTTTTGCAAGTTTTTTGATCTGTGCTGTCAGCTCTTCCACATTACGTGCATCCTGTCCAAAAGCAAGGAAGCCTGCGTTCACGTTTGGACATGAGATGTTGATTTCCATCATATCGATTGGTTCATCTGCCAGGCGCTCTACAACTGCCAGATATTCTTCCGGTGCATGTCCACAAACGTTGACAATAATCTTTGTATCAAACTGCTTAAGATATGGAATATCTCTTTCACAGAATAATTCGATTCCCGGATTTTGCAGACCGATCGCATTCATCATTCCACTTGGAGTCTCTGCTACTCTCGGAGTTGCATTTCCCGCCCAAGGAACATTTGCCACACCTTTTGTTGTGACAGCTCCCAGCTTATTCAAATCTACAAAATCAGAATACTCTGCTCCTGAACCAAATGTTCCGGATGCAACTGTAACCGGATTCTTCCATTCTACACCTGCAATATTCACTTTCATATTCATTAGATTTCCACCTCCGTAGATAAGAATACCGGACCATCCTTACAGATTCGTTTGTTATTTACATTGCTGTGATGATCTTTCTCTTTCGATTTACATACACATGCGAGACATGCTCCGATTCCACATGCCATACGCTCTTCAAGTGAAATGTAGCATTCGATATTGTTTTCTTCTGCATATGCTTTGATCGCACGAAGCATCGGTGTCGGTCCACAGGCATAGATCATGTCCGCATCCAGAGCATTCTCACGGATTGCATCCATAACATTCCCTTTTGTTCCTACACTTCCATCTTCTGTGGAAATATAAACTTCTCCGTTTTGCTCAAACTCTTCTTTTAAAAATGTCTGTGCATCACGATATCCTACAACAATCTGTTTTTTCTCGCATTCCATCTGTTTTGCAAGCTCAAGAATCGGTGGAACTCCAATTCCTCCACCCATAAGAAATACTTTCTTGCCGGCTGCCTTCTCATAAGGGAATCCATTTCCCAAAGGTCCGACAACAGGAATTGTATCTCCCGCTTCCAGCTTTGAAAACTGCTCTGTTCCTGTATTCTCTCCTGTCACACGATATACAACACGAAGACGTCCATTTACCGCATCGATCTCACAGATACTGATTGGACGAGGAAGCAGCTTACTTCCATCGTTTGTATACATTGAAATAAACTGTCCCGGCTTTGCTGTTTCAGCTGCTTTTGTCTGGATCCACATGCTGAAGATTCCGTCTGCAAGCTGCTCCTGTGAAACTACCAATGCCTGTTCTTTCTGTTTTGTCATCTTAACTCTCCTTATCTGTTTGCAAGTGCTCCCTGGATATCAGCAACCATTGCTTCTACTGCTGCACGGGATGCATCACCAAAGTTTTCAGCTCCGAATTTTGCATATGCTTCCTGTTTGTAAGCTGCAATAATTCCACGAGAAGAGTTTACAATTGCGCCAAGTCCATCTTCATTAAAGAAATGTACAAGGTCTTTTCCCTGTCCGCCCTGTGCACCATATCCTGGTACAAGAATGTAAGATTTTGGCATTACTTTACGAAGTGCTTTACCCATCTCCGGATATGTTGCTCCGACAACAGCTCCGATATAGCTGTATTCATCACCCATGCAGTCAGCTCCCCACTCTGCTACTTTTTCGCCTACCAGTTCATAGAGCGGACGTCCGTCTACAAGACGATCCTGGAATTCTCCGCTAGATGGGTTTGAAGTTTTAACAAGAATAAAGAGACCTTTCTTCTCTTCTTTACATACTTCAACGAAAGGTTTTACTCCGTCAGATCCAAGATATGGATTGACTGTTACGAAATCTTCATCAAATGGAGTGAATTCTTTGCTTCCAACTTTAACTTTACCGATATGTCCTACTGCATATGCAGCTGAAGTAGAACCGATATCTCCACGTTTGATGTCTCCGATTACAACCAGTCCTTTTGATTTACAGTAATCTACTGTTTTTTTGAATGCCACAAGTCCAGGAATACCAAACTGCTCATACATTGCGATCTGTGGCTTTACAGCTGGAATCAAATCATATATTTTATCCACGATTTCCTTATTGAACTGCCAGATTGCTTCTGCGGCACCCTCTAAAGTTTCCCCATATTCAGCAAATGCTTTTTTCTGTACATGCTTCGGAATGTAATTCAACATTGGATCCAGTCCTACTACGATTGGTGCATTTGTCTTTTTAATGTTCTCAATAAGTTTATTAATCATGATTTTCCTCCTCAAAAACGTTATATTTCCATAATTATGTTTATCTTACCATAAAGGTATGACTCTGTTCAAGATTCTAAAAAAAATCGCTGCACTTTCTTTGTGAAAATGTTACTCTTCACGCTCAAAAATGCAACGATTCTATTTTTATACATGCAAATTTTTATGCATCTCTTCTTTAAATTCTTTTCCTTTAAATAAAATCACTCCGACCAGGAACAAGAAACAGATCAGTGCTCCAAACATACTCACTGTCGGATTTTTTACTTTCTTGCATAAAAGCAGGATTACAGGAAGTATCAGCCCATATCCGGCCGCCATAATTTCATATATAAGATATTCTCTCACCGGACTTTTTTGCACTTTTGCAATCACAAACATTGCTGCAAGCGTAGCCACACTCATGATCGGCAGTACAAAATCTACCGACCAGCTATGCCAGCCGGTCAAAACATCCCATATAAAACAAACGATCGTACCGATAAAAAGCTGCCACATCACATTTTTTAATAAGTTATACCGCTTAAAAAATCCAATTGACGAAGCAATCCACATTGTTGTCACACCGCCTGCTGTAAACAGAGTCCAGCGGACCTGTGGATGAAAATTCCAGTCAGTAACAAGCATCACTGCCACAAGTGCGATACACAGAAAACTATATATTTTATATACTTTCATTTCCTGTTCGCTCGGCACGTGCGGTTTTGGAAATACCGGCTTAACTTCTTCTGATGAAATTCCCTGTTCTTTTAACATGCGATAAAAATTTCTCTCGATATTTTCTGTGTCATATCTGGATGTAAATGCAAATGACAATTTATCCTGAAATGAACACAGACACAGTTCTAATTTCGGAGTATTGGTATACACGCCAAACCGTTCTATATAAGGTACATAGCTCTCCGGCATCTTAACTACACTCATATTTGAAAAGATTGCCGTCACATTTTTCTCAGAAAATTTTGCTCCTGCATGAATACACAGATTTTTCAATTCCAATGGAGCAAGTCTCAAAATCGGATGAAGCTCCAATGCAAGCAATTCACTTATATGTGCCGACATTTTTTCTTTTGTCAGCTGCTCTTTAAAAAATTCTTTCGTATATTCCAGTACAGCCTCAAAACTGTTGTCCTGTTTTGTAAAATCATATCTCGGCTCAATCCAGTTGAAGAAATTCAACATCGAAGTAGACGGGAAAAATTTTCTCAAATTTACAGGCACCATCAATACTACCGGTCTTTTTTCCTGCATTTTTGACATTTCCTCATGGATTGCCCTCAAATATACCGCTGTCAAAAATACGGTCATAGACACCCCAAGCTCCCTGCTTCGCTTCAGCACATCCTGCACCAAAACTACACTTTCATGAACATGCAGGTGATGTCCGTCTTTCTTTTTCTTTCGAATTTGAAATGCATGTATTTTCTTTTCTTTTGGACGGCGCTGCTCTTTTGAATAATATTTCAAAAAACTGTCATCCTCTTGATCCTGCACGGTCATATCTTCCGGAAGCATTGAAATCTGCTCTAATCCTTCCTCTTTATGTGCCAGATACAAATAATTGGTCACCAGCTCTTTTAAAAATTCAGTTGCTCCGGTTCCGTCCGTCAATACATGGAACACTTCAAAATTGATTCTTTTTTTATAGTATGTTACCTCAAAAAGCAGGTTTTTTTTATCTTTTATATAAAGCCTGCTGCAAGGCTCTTTGTATTCTTCTTTTACAATCGGATGCAAATTACAAGGTTCAAGATAATGCCAGAACAAGCCTTTTCTAAGTACCATAAGAAACATTGGAAATGTCTCCATCGTCTGGTCCAGTGCTTTTTGTAAAAGCGTTGGTTTGATTTCTTCTTTTAGTTCACAGTAAAACCTAAATACTCTTGTATCCTTTTTATTGCTGGCTGCAGAATATAATTTTGCTGCATTATCTAGTTTTCTCCAGCGCGCTTTTTTTTGATTCACAATGTTTCTCCCTTCAAAAATGCATTGATATAGGTGAAACTTTCCTGCACATGTAACTGCTTGATACCCAGTGCAAAATAGCCGTGAAGTGCATCTTTGATACGATGGATCTCCACACGGTTACCAGCCTCTTTCAAACGTTGTCCATATGCCTCACCTTCATCTCGAAGCGGATCGAATTCGGATGTAAGTATCAATGTATCCGGCTGATTACTCACATCTTCTGCCACGTATGGTGCAAAATACGGATTCTTTTTATCTTCTTCATCTCTTGCATAAAGATCGATGTAATCCTGCATTTTCCCCGCTGTCAAAAGATAGTCTGTCCCATTTTCCTTCACAGACGGAAATGGCGAATTCTCTGTATAATCATTATAAGTAGCCGGATAGATTAAAATCTGTCTGCCCGGCATAAATTCACCGCGGTCTCGTGCCATCAAAGACAGTGCCGCACAGAGATTGCCGCCCGCACTGTCCCCGATCAATGTAATATTTTCCGGTTTTACATTTAACACAAATTCTCCGCGATATAATGCTTTTGCAACCGCATAACAGTCTTCTAAGCCGGATGGAAACTTATCTTCCGGTGCCAGTCTGTATTCAACCGCAACAACATACTGCCCGGTTGCATCTGCAAGTCTTGCACAGATTCTTTCATAATTATCAATACTCTCTGTCACCCAGCCGCCTCCATGTATGAACAAAAGCAGCTTTTTATCTTTACTGTCATGCTGCTTATCCTCACTCTCCTGAAAGCTCTTTTCATTCGGGAAGAAAATACGGACCGGTACCTCATGACTTCCATTATATATTTTTTCATCTATCTTCTTATAAAATATCTTCATCGGATCTAAGCGTTTTAAATCTGCCATATGACGGAACGCCTCTACTTCCACGCCGTCAAACGATAATGCTTTTAAAATTCTTTTTGCTGCCTGATTGATTGCCATACTGTTCTCCTGCTCATAACTGTTTTTACAGCCCTTAATTTATATCTTCTGCCTTTAATGTGTGACGGTGGATAAACTGTCCTGCACCTTTTTCTCCCACAAAATCATTCTCTTTTACGATCACGTGTCCACGCTGCATAACCATATCAATCTCACCGTTTATATTCCATCCTTCATATCCTGTGTAATCTGCTGCCCCATGCATTCTGCTCTTTGTAATAACAGACTCTTTCTTCGGATCGATCACTACCAGATCTCCGTCCGCGCCCGGCTGCAATACGCCTTTTTGTGGACATAATCCATAAATTTTGGCCGGATTTGTACAAAGAGTCTCTACCAGTTTCTGGAATGAAATTCTATTTTTCACAACACCTTCTGAATAAAGAAGCATCAAGCGTTCCTCGACTCCCGGTGCACCATTTGGACATTTTGTAAAATCATCTTTACCCATCTGTTTTTCAATTCCATAATTAAATGGACAATGGTCCGTTGCCACAACCTGGATTGTTCCATCTGCCAGCCCTTCCCAAAGTGCGTCACAGTCTGCCTGTGTACGAAGCGGTGGCGACATGATATATTTCAAACCATCTTCTCTTTCATAACATTCTTCTGTCAACAGCAGATACTGTGGGCATGTCTCTACAAAAATGTTCTTCTGTCCGTTTCTTCTTGCTTCACGAACTGCTTCCAAACTTTCTTTACATGATAAATGAACGATGTAAACCGGTGCGTCTCCAGCAAGGCGTGCAAGCTTCAATACTCTCTCTACTGCTTCTGCTTCTACCAGATTCGGACGGCTCTTCGCATGGTAAATCGGTGCTGTTTTCCCTTCCTTCACCAGTTTCTTTTTCATGTATTCTACTAATTCATGGTTCTCACAGTGAAATGCTGTCACTCCGCCAATCTCTTTCATCTTTTTCAATATCTGGAGGACTTCTGCGTCATTCAGCTTAAATCCATAAGTCAAATACGCTTTCACGCTTGGAATTCCATCCTCTGCCATTGTCTCAAGTTCTGCGATAATGTCATCATCCACATGCTGTGCAACACCATGGAATCCATAGTCAATGACAGCTTTCCCTTCTGTCAGTTTCTTATACTCATTAAACTGATAATGAAGCGGAACTCCTGCCGGACCAAATCCCATATGATCCACGATCGAAGTTGTACCTCCACATGCCGCAGCAACTGTTCCGTCATAGAAATCATCTACTGCTCTTGCAATCCCGACATCAATGTCCATATGTGTGTGCACATCAATAGCTCCCGGAATTACATATTTTCCTTCTGCATCGATCACTGTGTCTACATCTGTCTTTGGCAAATCTGTTCCAATCCATTTTACTTTTTCATCCTCAATTAAAATATCTGCCTGATAAGTTTCTGAATCAGAAACAATCATGCCGTTTTTAATTAAAATCTTCATGTTCTTTCCCCATTTCTTTTTTGTAATTACGTACATTTTTTTGTATACTCTAACTAATATTGTGCTGTGTTTTACAGGAGATGTCAAGGAAATTTGAATAAAAAAATGATAACTGACCTCCTTATGAAGCCAATTATCATTTTTATATACAGAACAGAAAAATGCTCCTTTACATTTAAGAATGCCTCTGCATTCTTATCTTCAATATTCACTGATTACTCTGCTTTATCTAACCTCTGGAAATAATTGCATAATATCTTTTTGCGACAGGCACTGATCGGATACCAGCTACATCCGTCACAGATATCTTCCAGCATCTCAGGAGTGATCTGTTCCCGAATCTGTTTCACAAGCTCCTGATAAACATATTCTTTCTCTTCTAATTGAAAATATTCTACTACCTTTCGGTCGTATCGTTTTACTTTTTCATTTGTCTCACAATTATCGACAGCCTTCATATTTGGACAGGCGCCGCACAATGTGTCTGTTGAAAATGTCAGATCTATTAAGGTCGGTTCTTCTCTTCGAAGCATTGCCACAACCTCATTCATATGCTCTACAAATTCCTCACTATATCCTTTTCCGCTATACCCTTGCGTACACAATAAATGGTGTGGTCTTAATTTTATGCCCATTGTAATGCTGCTCCTAATCTTGAACGGATCTGCAATCCTAAAAGTGCTGCAACAACAGCTTTAATAATCGCAGTTGGAATAAATGGAAGTACGCAGGCTGTAATTCCTGTCATAACTGAGCTGTTCATGATAATGCAGAACATTGCTACACCAATTACATAATTCAAAACTGTTCCAAGGATAAGCATCAATACGAACATTCCTTTTTTCTTACGGTGTTCAACACCAAGACCAATGACATAAGCCATAATTGGAAATGAAATAATAAATCCGCCTGTAGGTCCGATCAAATTCTGAACTCCACCTGAAAATCCTGCAAATACCGGTACACCGATTGCTCCGAGTAAAACGTAAACAAGAATTGACAGACCGCCCTTTTTCGAACCAAGAATAACTCCGGCCAGTGTAATAGCAAATGTCTGCATCGTCATTGGTACACCCATTGGCATTGGAATTGAAATCTGTGCCATCACTACAGTAATCGCTGTCATGATTGCAATACTACAGATATCCTGAACTGAAATTTTTGATTTTTGCATATTTTTATGCCTCCCATTCGTAATAACTATTCATCCACTTCATTCATGAATATATTGCTTCAACTAATCTTTAGCAAACAACAATACGTTGACAGTATAAAAAAAAAGAAAACAATTGTCAACCTATTTTTATTTAAAGTTAACAATTGTTTCCGTTTAAAAACATTTTTTAGTTTTTTTCTTCTTATTTTTTATTGTGAAATTCCACGCATTGTAAGCTGGATTCTCTTTTTCTTCAAATCCACACTCATTACTTTAACATCTACGATGTCGCCCACACTGACTGCTTCTAACGGGTGTTTGATATATTTATCTGTAATCTGTGAAATGTGTACGAGCCCATCCTGATGTACTCCGATATCAACAAATACACCAAAATCGATTACATTTCGCACAGTTCCTTTTAAAACCATGCCTTCTTTCAAGTCTTTCATCTCCAGTACATCTGTGCGGAGGATTGGTTTTGGCATCTCATCACGCGGATCTCTTGCCGGTTTTTCTAGTTCTTTTACGATATCTCGCAATGTAATTTCTCCAATTTCCAGTTCTTCTGCCAGTTTCTTGTAATCCTTGATCGTCAATGACAATCCGGTCAGATTACCATTTCTGATATCGTCCAGTGAAAAGCCCTGTTTTTCAAGAAGCTTCGCTGCTGCCTCGTAAGATTCCGGATGTACTCCTGTGGCATCCAAAGGATTCTTTCCGCCCTGGATTCTCATAAATCCGGCGCACTGCTCAAATGCTTTTGGTCCGAGTTTTGCAACCTTTAATAATTGTTTACGGTCTGCAAATGTTCCGTTTTCCTCACGATATGCAACAATATTTTTTGCAATGGCACTGGAAATACCTGAAATATAAGATAATAATGGAGCAGACGCTGTATTTAGATCCACACCGACTTTATTTACACAATCTTCTACCACACCATTCAGGGATTCACCCAATTTCTTCTGGTTCATGTCATGCTGATACTGACCGACACCGATGGATTTTGGATCGATCTTAACAAGCTCTGCCAGTGGGTCCTGCAAACGGCGTGCGATCGATGCCGCACTTCTCTGTCCTACATCAAACTTTGGAAATTCTTCACTTGCCAGCTTACTTGCCGAATATACCGAAGCCCCGGCCTCATTTACGATCACATACTGCACATGCTGATCCGGCATCTCTTTTAATAACTCTACAATAAACTGCTCAGACTCACGTGAAGCCGTTCCATTTCCAAGAGAAATCAATGACACATGGTACTTTGGAATAATTTTCTTAAGCAAATCCTTCGATGCCTTAATCTTTGCCGGAGTAGTCGGTGCTGTCGGATAAATGACTGTTGTGCCGATTACTTTTCCAGTTGCATCCACTACGGCCAGTTTACATCCTGTACGAAATGCCGGGTCCCATCCAAGCACGACCTGACCTGTGATCGGCGGCTGCATCAAAAGCTGGTGAAGGTTTTTGCCAAACACTTCAATTGCACCATCTTCTGCCGTCTCTGTCAATTCGCTTCGAATTTCACGCTCAATCGCTGGTGCAATCAGACGTTTATAACTATCTTCCACAACCGCTTTTAAAACCGGTGTCGTATATGGATTATCCTGGTGTATCACCTGCTTTTCTAAGTAACGCAAAATATCGTCTTCCGGTGTCTCAATCTTTACTGTCAGGAATTTCTCTTTCTCACCACGATTCAACGCAAGTATACGGTGTCCTGCCAGCTTGCTCAAAGCTTCTTCAAATTCATAATACATCTCATAGACAGACTCTGCCTCGGCATCTTTTGCTGTTGACACCAGCTTACCTTTTTTCATTGTCTGCTTACGAATCCAGCTACGATAGTCCGCCTCATCTGAAATGGATTCTGCAATGATATCTTTTGCTCCTGCGATGGCATCATCCACTGTCTTCACATCTTTTTCTTCTGATATATATTTTTGTGCTTCCTCTTCCAGTGCAACTTTCGTCTGCTGCAATGTGATCAATGCTGCCAGAGGTTCCAGTCCTTTTTCCTTCGCGATCGTCGCACGCGTTCTTCTCTTCGGACGATATGGACGATACAAATCCTCCACAACAACAAGCGTTTCTGCCGCAAGAATTTGTGCTTTAAGCTCTTCTGTCAGCTTGCCCTGTTCTTCAATACTTGATAACACCTGTTCCTTCTTCTCTTCCAGATTGCGAAGATACACAAGTCTCTCATATAACTTTCTCAACTGCTCATCATTTAATGAACCAGTTGCTTCTTTTCTATATCGTGAAATAAATGGAATTGTATTTCCCTCATCTATTAATTTTACCGCTGCATCAACCTGCCAGCGTTTTACCTGAAGTTCTTCTGTTAATCTCTGATTAATGTCCATACTTGTCTTTCTTACCTCTCGTAAATTCATATTCAGTGTTTTTCTGATTTTTCTATTATACACAATTGAGAGTATAATTGACAAGTAGAACCACAGGGACGGGGATAACTGGCTCTTTTGCGAGCACAAGAGCACGGTATCCCCGTCCCTGTGGTTCCATTCCATCCCCGTCCCTGTGGTTCTCTCCCTGTGGTTTCCTAGTTGACAAATATGATACACTATTTTCAGACTATAAAAGGAGATTTTCAAATTACATGAACCGCACAATCACTTACCATATATCTAAATCCGATTCCGGGCTTCGCATCGAACAGTTTTTACGCCGCCAAGGTTACTCTCGCCAGAATCTTACAGAGTTAAAGAAGATGCACGAAAGCATTCTTGTAAACGGAGTCTGGCTTCATCTAAATGAACACCTTCATACCGATGACACGCTTACTATCCGCATTCAGGAAAATGAATGTTCCGAGAAGATTCCACCTACAGAACTTCCACTAAATATCATTTACGAAGATGAAGATATTCTTGTCATCAACAAACCTGCCGGCATGCCAATCCATCCATCTCAGAATAATTACTACAACTCTCTTGCAAATGCATTGGCCTGGTATTACGAACAGCAAGGAAAACCATTTATCTTCCGTTGTACCAACCGCCTGGACCGTGACACTTCCGGTCTGACTATCATCGCAAAACATATGGTCAGTTCCAGCATCCTCTCTCAAATGGTAAGAGAACATACGATTTCGAGAGAATATCGTGCCATCGTCCGTGGTTCTGTAACACCACCTTCCGGTACGATTGATGCTCCGCTTTCCCGAAAGCCAGGCTCAATCATTGAACGTACCGTCGATTTTGAACATGGTGAACGAGCCGTGACACATTATCAGGTATTAGAAGAGAAAAACGGGCACAGCCTTGTCTCCCTTCATCTGGAAACGGGCCGTACCCATCAGATTCGTATTCATATGAAATATCTCGGTTTTCCGCTGATTGGAGATTATCTCTACAATCCAGATATGGAATTTATGAGTCGACAGGCACTGCATTCCTATCGTATGCAGTTTACTCATCCGATTACTGGGGAGCATATGGACTTTATTGCGCCACTGCCTGAGGATATGCAGGTATTGGGGTTTGACCACTAGGGACGGGGATGAATGGCTCTTTTGCGAGCAAAAGAGCCATTCATCCCCGTCCCCAAGTGGTTCTAGAATTTTTCAATTATATAAACATTTAAAGTCTGTTTATCCGTTGGTTCATCAGGAAAATAGGAAAATCTTATTTTATCCCCTACTTTTAACGAATCGATTGTTTGAGCATTGGCTGCTCCTGTGTAAATTAAAGTAATCTCATTATAAACAAAACTACTGTCTAAACTGTCTACTTGTATAAGAACTTCTCTTTTGTCGTTTGGACTTTCCAAAACAGTTCCTTCTTCTGATAAAAGATGCGCATTTTGCTTTTTGGATACTTCCCCATTCTTTGGCTTATTATTTTCTTTATTCAATATCGAAGCTCCTATTATAATTGACAAAATGCCCAAAATTATCAATAATACAATTTTTTTCATACATAACCTCTATCTACTAAAAGTATTGCCTAAATGAAACACCTCTTCTTGCACAGAATATTACAAATCATATATCTTCTTTAATTTCTCCACCGCATTTTCCAGTGAAGCTTCATGTAGTGGATTATACTTATGATACAAATCTTTCGCTTTTATCTTTTCTCCAATCTTAGCAGATGGGATTGCATATTTCCACTGCATATAAGTATAGATATCTGCCATCCAAGCTAAAATGAATTCATCGTATACCTCGCTGATATCCGATACAAGACCGACCTCGATTCCCATTTCTCCAAGAATCTGTTTTGGTGTCTTATTGAGATATAATGGGTTTCCCTCATCCATTCGCTTTCTGTATTCACAGCATAAATACCGGTCAATTATATCGAATGCATTGTCCTCACAATAGCGCCCGATCAACTTAAAAAGATATCGGTGCTTCTTTATCATACTGTTCAGATAACATTCATCGTATGCTGGTGTTGTCATAAATTCCATCTCCTTGATATCTTAACTTATTCTGTATTGCATATCGTGCTGTAATTCCAGGCACTTGAAATCCATCCAGTAAAATTGCTTTCATTCGTTCTCCCAGAAATTTACTAACTTCTCTTCTTGCATACATATCATTCTCTTTATCTTCTTTTGTCAGTGTTGCGATATAGGATTCTATCCATCGAATCTTTTCAAACGCTTTTTCTGATTTTAAGAAAATTTGATTTCCAAGAGAACCTTTGTAAAATAATCGTTCTACTTCATATAAATTAATTTGATTTAGCAGAAATGCTTCTATTACCTGAGTATAGCTATCATCTGCACGATATCCTTTAATAATATCAGCTTGTGTTGTATCTGGTTTGTACAATTCCACCAGACGTTCTCCCACAATCGCTGCATTTTCCTCACTGATTCCCCGATTTGATACAACTTCCGCAATCCATGCAAGTACACCTTGTTCGTTCAAATCTACTATATTCAACTTATCAATCTGTAAGTCATAGACATTTACAATTGCCTTCTCCGGAGTACCATTCAATCCCGCCCAGCTTCTTGCTCTGTCCTCATATTCAGTTGTATAAAATCCATTGCCATAATCATTGTCTTTTTTTCCACCTAAATATTGTGGATATTGAATGATATGGTCAGAACCATGATATACTCTTGTCATATTTTTCAACCTGCTTCTTAATTCGCTTATATATTGTTTACAGTTGTATCTATATACTATCTCATTTGTGGATTCTTCGCAATCGGAATACTTTACTTTTTTGAAATGAACCACAGGGACGGAACCACTTAGGGACGGGGATGAATGGCACTTTCTCTTTCATTTGTCTTATATCTATGATAATGTTATTTATGAACGTTATGCAAAGAATATCAAATATCGAAATTTATTTTCCAAAAAGAATCGGAATAACGAAATTTAAACGAAAAGAGAAATACGAAAATGTCACAAAAACAAAACAAATTGACTCAAACTGGTATTGTAGCACTTCTTGCTTGTGTATGCTGTATCCTGTGGGGAAGTGCAATCCCCGTGATTAAAACAGGGTATCACATCTTGCAAGTCGATTCTTCAGACACTGCAAGCCAGATTGTCTTTGCCGGAATCCGCTTTACACTGGCTGGTATTCTGGTATTAATTTTTGCATCAATCAAGGAAAAGAAAGTGATGCTTCCTGATAGGAAACTTCTCAAATATGCCATTCCCGTGTGTCTTGCTCAGACAGTCGGACAATACTTCTTTTTCTATATTGGTGTTGCACACACATCCGGAGTAAAGGGTGGAATCATCACCGGTCTTGGAAATTTTATCGCAATTTTGTTGTCTTGCCTGATATTTCGAAATGAACGTATGACAGGCAGAAAACTTGTAGGATGTGTTCTCGGATTTGCCGGAGTAGTGGTAATTAATCTGATGGGAAATTCCCTGGATATGGGATTTAAACTAATTGGAGAGGGATTTATCCTGATTGCACAATTATCTTATGGAATGTCTACTGTGTTGATCAATCTTTTTTCTAAAAAAGTATCACCTGTAGTATTAAGCGGAACCCAATTCACAATGGGCGGAATTGTTCTTGCTTTAATCGGAATTGGAATGGGCGGACACCTGGGAAATATGACTGCCGCAGGTCTGACAATAATATTTTATCTTGCAATGGTTTCAGCTGTGGCATACACACTCTGGTCAATACTTCTTGCATGGAATGATGTTTCCAAAGTTGCGATTTTTGGATTTGTAAATCCTCTTTGCAGTGTAATTTTATCAGCGCTGATACTCGGAGAGGTAAAACAGGCATTTAATATCGGAAGTCTGATGGCATTAATTTTAGTATGTGCCGGAATTTATATCGTAAATGCCAATAGGCCAAACAGAGACAAGTAGTGCCACTAGGGACGGGGATGAATGGCTCTTTTGCAAGCAAAAGAGCCATTCATCCCCGTCCCTGTGGTTCATTTCAACGCTCTCATTGAATTTAAAATTGCAATGACTGATACTCCAACATCTGCAAATACAGCTTCCCACATATTTGCCATACCAAGCGCACCCAGGATCAATACCAATGCCTTGACTGCAAGCGCAAATACAATGTTCTGTTTTACAATCCGAAGTGTTTTTCTTGCAATTTTTACAACCGATGCGATTTTTCTCACATCATCATCCATCAATACAACATCTGCCGCTTCGATTGCTGCATCCGAGCCCATGCTTCCCATGGCAATACCGATGTCTGCTCTGGAAAGTACCGGCGCATCATTGATTCCATCTCCGACAAATGCCAATTTTTCTTTGTTTTCCTGACTTGCTAACAAAGTTTCGACTTGTGATACTTTGTCTCCTGGAAGCAGCTCTGCGTGAACTTCATCCAAAGCCAATTCGTCTGCAACTGCCTGTGCTGCTGCCTGACGGTCACCTGTCAACATAACACATTTCTTTACGCCGACCTGTTTCATATCATGAATTGCCTCTTTGGCACCTTCTTTAATCGTGTCGGAAATTACAATCGCTCCTGCAAATGTTCCTGCTTTTGCAACATATACGATTGTTCCTGCACTCTCACATGGCACATATTCAACCTGATGTGCTTTCATCAGTTTCTCGTTACCAATCAGCACTTCCTGACCGTCAATCTTAACATTTACACCGTGTCCGGCTTCTTCTTCCGCATCTGACACACGATTCATATCAATATTTTGTGCATATGCTTCTTTGATAGAATTTGCAATCGGATGTGTAGAATACCCTTCTCCCAATGCCGCAAGCTCCAACAATTCCGCTTCTGTACAATTGGCTGGTTTCAACTCGGATACTTTGAATTCACCTTTTGTCAATGTACCTGTTTTGTCAAATACAATCGTTGTCATCTCCGCAACGGCTTCTAAGTAGTTACTTCCTTTTACAAGTACACCAATCTTAGATGCTGCTCCGATTCCACCGAAAAATCCAAGCGGTACGGAAATAACAAGTGCACATGGGCATGAGATAACAAGGAAAATACATGCCCTCTGAATCCAGTCACCCCAACCTCCACCGAGGATCAATGGTGGCAGAACCGCCAGAATAACTGCACCAATCGTTACAACTGGTGTATAATACTTTGCAAATCTCGTAATGAAATTTTCTGTTTTCGATTTCTTACTACTTGCATTTTCAACAAGTTCTAAAATCTTTGCAACTGTAGAATCATCAAATTCTTTTGTCGTACGAACTTTCAACGTACCGCTTCCATTGACACAACCACTGATAATCTCATCACCGGCAACTGCCCTTCTAGGAACAGACTCTCCTGTCAATGCCGCAGTATCGATCATGGATTCACCTTCCACAACAACGCCATCCAGTGGAATACGTTCCCCCGGCTTTATCACGATCACGGTTCCGATTTCCACATCATCCGGGTCTACCTGAACAAGATTCCCATCTTCTTCCACATTTGCATATTCCGGGCAAATGTCCATCATGGCTGAAATAGACTGGCGCGATTTGCCAACCGCATATCCCTGAAACAATTCGCCTACCTGATAGAACAGCATAACTGCTACTGCTTCTGAATATTCCTGCACTCCGAAAGCACCGAAAGTTGCAATCATCATTAAAAAGTTCTCATCAAATATCTGTCCATTTTTGATATTTCGGGCTGCCTTCCATACAATATCATATCCAATAACCAGATAAGGAATTAAATAAATGATAAATAATACAATCGTATTAAATTTTTCCAACATTCCTAAATGCTCTGTGACCATCAATATTGAAAATAAAATAAATGTTATGATGATTCGGTATAACATCTTTTTTTGTTTCTTTGTCATAATTCCTCCTGAAATCTGATTTTTCTTTTATTAATTCACAACTATGCTGGATTTTATAACATAGAATCTGAATAATTACAGTAACACTTTACAATCCGGCTCAACTTTTGCACAGATAGCAACTGCTTCTTTTACAATCTCATCAAATCTTGCATCATCTGCATCGATTGTCATCTTTTGCATCATAAAGCTTACGCTTGCATCATTCACACCATCGATTTTTTTGATAGCTTCCTCCATTTTAGCTGCACAGTTTGCACAATCCAGATCCTGTAATTTGAATTTTTTCTTCATAATAATTGACTTCCTTTCTTTTATTCTTCTATATGTTCTCTCCCCTGTGCAATGATCGTTCTTACATGACCATCCGCCAGTGAGTAAAACACTTGCTTACCATCTCTTCTGCTCGTTACCAATTTTGACTGTTTCAAAATTCGAAGCTGATGTGAAATTGCTGACTGCGTCATATTCAATGCTTCTGCCAGGTCACACACACACACTTCTGCTTCAAATAGCACAAATAAAATTCTGATTCTTGTTGAATCTCCAAATACCTTAAATAACTCTGCCAGATCATATAGCTCATCTTCATCCGGCATCTGCTCATGAACAAGCTTTAATAATTCTTCATGAGTCTGGTATTCTTCACAACATTCTACATCGTGTATCGCCATTTGTGTGTCCTCCTTCTTTTTAACATATGAGCATCTGTTCATATGTTCATAATAGCGCTGTGTTTTGCAAATGTCAAGTGGAAGTTGCTATTTACGTATTTAATTCTCGACAGCCTCCAAGCAAGAAAAGACTATGCAATCCAGCTCAGCTTCGTCGGGCAAACCCGACTCCAATTCGCTGGATTGCATAGTCTTTTCTTTCTTGGAGGTGCACCGTGATTAAAATAGATGGAGGGATAAGTAGATTCAATTTTCTGGTATCTGATGTATCTATATTCTCAGTTTATTCGCCATTGCAGATGCTCTTTTTTAGACCGATGTATCTGCAAGACTTTAATATTCACTATTGCAGATGCTCTTTTGGGGACCAACGTATCTGCAACTTGCTTTTCTTTGAACTTGCAGATACTTTTCAGCCTGCCTATTATATACAATTGCATCTACATTTCACATTTTCGATAACATGAGGATACTTCTCATTGAAATTCTGCATCCTCAACTTGCCCTTTCTATAACTTGCAGATACATCCCGCAGAAATTCTGCATCCTCAACTTGCCCTTTCCATAACTTGCAGATACTCCCCACCGAAATTGTACATCTTCAATTCCCGAAAATCTATTATCACAGATATATCCGCAACGCTCGTCCAGTAAAGTTCTACTATTTAATTCATCAAGCATTCGATAACGTACAAAACGAAAACAAATTGGATACATTTCAGTGAATATGATAGAGGAGTTGGAAATACTTAAGGCGTAGATTTTGGGGTTAATAAACTTGAACGAACGTGTTTGAACTGCGAAGCAGTGAGTTTGAGTTCAAGTTTATTGTATTTAGCCAAAATCTACGCCTTTATGTATTTCCCTCCGACTTAAATCTGAACAGAAATGTATCCAATTTATTTTCGCGTAGTACCTTATCGTTAATTAATGAACGAAATAACCCCTACGCCGAAATTGCATTTCCCGTATACAACTGGTAATACTTTCCTTTCTCTTCAATCAACTGATCATGTGTACCTCTTTCAATAATTCTACCTTGTTCGAGAACCATGATACAATCAGAGTTACGGACTGTTGACAGACGATGTGCAATAACAAATGTTGTACGTCCATGCATCAATCTGTCCATACTTTCCTGAATGATACGCTCTGTACGTGTATCAATTGAACTTGTCGCCTCATCCAAAATCAATACCGGCGGATCTGCTACAGCTGCTCTGGCGATTGCTAACAGCTGTCTTTGTCCCTGACTTAAGTTTGCTCCGTCGCCAGTGATCATTGTATCGTATCCGTCCGGAAGTCTGCGGATGAATCCATCTGCATTTGCAAGTTTTGCTGCTGCAATGATTTCTTCATCTGTGGCATCCAGTTTTCCAAAACGAATATTTTCTTTTACTGTTCCTGTAAATAAATGTGTATCCTGCAATACAATTCCAAGCGAATGACGCAAATCCGCTTTTTTTATCTTGTTGATGTTGATTCCATCGTATCTGATTTTGCCATCCTGAATATCGTAGAAGCGGTTAATCAGGTTTGTAATGGTTGTTTTTCCTGCCCCTGTAGAACCAACGAACGCAATCTTCTGCCCCGGCTCCGCATATAATTTCACATCGTGAAGCACAATCTTATCATCATTGTATCCGAAATCTACTCCGTCAAAGACAACATTTCCCTGAAGTTCAATATAATCTATGGAACCATCTGCCTGATGAATATGCTTCCAAGCCCAGCGTCCTGTACGTTTTTCACTCTCTACAAGCTTTCCATTTTCCTCTTTTGCATTTACTAATGTGACGTAACCATCATCTACTTCCATTTTCTCATCCAGCAATGTAAAGATACGTTCCGCACCGGCAAGTGCCATTACAATCGCATTCATCTGCTGGCTGACCTGGTTGATTGGCATGCTAAAGCTCTTATTAAATGTCAGGAAACTTGCAAGTCCTCCCAACGTAAATCCGCCGACACTATTTAATGCAAGTGCTCCTCCAACGATTGCACAGATTACATAACTGATATTTCCGATTTGTGCATTCATAGGTCCAAGGAAGTTGGCAAATGTATTTGCACGGTCTGCACTTACAAACAAAGCTTCATTTAATTCTTTAAACTCTTTTTTGCTTTCTTCTTCGTGGCAGAATACTTTTACAACCTTCTGACCATTCATCATCTCTTCGATATATCCATTTACTTTACCAAGATTTCTCTGCTGTTCCAGGAAATATTTTCCACTCTGTCCGGCAGATTTCTTTGTTCCCCAAATCATGATTGCAACCATGATAAGTGTCACAATCGTCAATGGAATATTTAAAATCAACATACTGATAAATACACTGATGATTGTAAATCCACTATTGATAATCTGCGGGATACTCTGACTGACCATCTGGCGCAATGTATCAATATCATTTGTATAGATTGACATAATATCGCCATGTGCATGCGTGTCAAAATATTTGATAGGAAGCTTTTCCATATGCTCAAACATTTCATTTCGCATATTCATCATCATACCCTGAGTAACATTTATCATAATACGATTGTATGCATATGTTGCTACAATTCCAATACCATAAAATACTGCAACTCTTGAAATTGCATGTGCGAGTGGCGAAAAATTCGGTGTATCGCTGGACAAAAGAAATGGTGTTATATATTTATCGATTAAATCTCTTGTAAACATCGTTCCTTGTACATTTGCAATAACACCTACAAAAATGAGAATGAATACTGCAATACAATGAAATTTATAATCTCGAAAAATATAATTCATCAATCGCATGAGTAATTTCCCCGGATTTTTAACTTTATTCTGTGGTTTTCCCATTGGTCTTGGCATTATGCTTCACCTCCATTTTCGTCAAAATCTCCGCCGCCTTGTGTCTGTGATTCATATACCTCGCGATAAATCTCATTTGTCTTGAGTAGTTCTTCATGCGTACCAAATCCATTAATCTGGCCTTCATCCATAACAATGATACGATCTGCATCCTGTACACTGGAGATACGCTGTGCAATGATAAGCTTTGTTGTATCCGGAATTTCCTCTCTAAATGCACGACGTATCTTTGCATCTGTCGCTGTATCGACAGCACTCGTACTGTCATCCAAAATTAGTATCTTCGGTTTTTTTAGCAATGCTCTTGCAATACAAAGTCTCTGTTTCTGACCACCGGATACGTTATTTCCACCTTGCTCAATATGTGTATTGTATTTCTGTGGGAAGCGCTCGATAAATTCATCGGCACATGCCAATTTACATGCCTGAATACATTCCTCATCCGAAGCCTCTTTATTTCCCCACCGAAGGTTGTCTAAAATACTTCCGGTAAATAATACATTATTCTGAAGCACAACCGAAACCTGATTTCTCAGTACTTCCAAATCGTATTCTTTTACATTTTTTCCGCCAACCAGAATCTCTCCGTCCGACACGTCGTACAGACGGCTGATCAAATTAACAAGGCTCGTTTTTGCACTGCCGGTTCCTCCGATGATTCCGATTGTTTCACCTGAATGAATATCCAGATTAATATTTTTCAAAACTTTTTCTGCACTGTCTTTTTTGTAAGAAAAATCTACATTTTTAAATTCGATGCTTCCATCCGAAACTTCGTAAATCGGATTTTCCGGATTGTGAATATCTGTTGTTTCATTTAACACTTCTGCGATACGGCGCATGCTGGCCATACTCATTGAAATCATAACGAACACCATAGACAGCATCATTAAACTCATCAAAATATTCATACAATATGCAAGAAGACTCATCAATTCTCCTGTCGTCAGAGAATCAACTACTATCATTTTTGCTCCAAACCAACTAATCAGAATGATACAGGTATATACCGTAAACATCATGATTGGAGCATTCCACACAACGTTCTTTTCTGCCTTTACAAAAATGTCATAAATATTTTTGCTCGCACGCTGAAATTTGCTTGTCTCCTGCTCTTCTCTTACATATGCTTTTACAACACGAATCGCAGATACATTTTCCTGAACAGATTCATTCAATGCATCGTATTTCGGAAATGCCTGCTGGAAATAAGCTGTTGCATGACGAATAATGAAAAATAAAATGATTCCCAGAATTATAACAGCAACAAGATAAATACTTGCCAGTCTTGCATTGATTGCAAATGCCATGACCATAGCGCAGATCATACTCGCCGGTGCCCTCATCATCATACGCAGAACCATCTGATATGCATTTTGTACGTTTGTCACATCTGTTGTCAGACGCGTAACCAATCCCGCTGTGCTGAAATGATCAATATTTGCAAATGAAAATGTCTGAATATGATCAAACATCGTATTTCTCAAATTCTTTGCAAATCCGGTAGAAGCTTTCGCACCATAACGTCCTCCTGCCATTCCCGCAACCAGACCTAATGCTGCCGCAACGATCATAATTCCACCAACCTTATAAATATGGTTGATGTCTCCGGTATTAACACCTTTATCAATGATCGACGCCATTAAAAATGGAATCAATGTTTCAAACAATACTTCCAGAATCATAAAAATTGGTGTCGCGATTGATGCTGCCTTATACTCTTTTACTTCTTTTAATAAAGTACGAATCATAGATTCTCTCCTTTCATTTTTTCAATATTACAATAAACCTTATTGATTACATTCATAAATGCCTGGATTTCTTCTTCTGAAATTCCATCTTCAAGATCTGCATCCATCTTTTGGAAAATCTCTCCAAGTTTTTCATGACTTAACTTTCCCTTTTCTGTCAACATAACTTTCTTTAATCTGGCATCAGTTTCTACCGAAGCACGGTACACCTGCCCTTTCTTTTCCAAAGCCTGAATGATATTTGTCACTCCCGAACGACATATTCCAAAATACTTCTCTATATCTTTCTGATAAATATCCTGCTCCTGATGCTCGTACAGATAACGCAATATCCATCCATGCATCAGTGTAGCCTCATCCAGCCCTTCGTCCTTTACACGCATCTCTAACAATTTTGATATTGTCCTGTCCATTTTGTGTATTTGATGATTAACATGGATTTGTTCTTCACACAAATGTCTCTCCACCTTTCGTTCAAGTTTTAATCAATTTATTTGTTCAAAAAAGAACTGTTCATTTTCAAATTGTTTATTGTTGAACTGTTTATCTATAAACAAGTTTATCACAATTATTTTTGTATTGTCAAGAGGAAGCCAAGTTAATTTGGTTCATTAGATTGCTATTTAGTTCATTAAGTTGGATAAGCGTCCCTGAGAAAATATTGGATATGAATTTCTGTTCAAACTCCGTCAGCGGGAAATACATAAAGGTCAGAATTATTACTAAAAACAGAGCTTAGAAACCAGCAACTCGGGCTGTGCCCTCAAACAGCAAGTTTCTAAGCTCTAACGTAAAATTCTGGCCTTTTAGTATTTCCAATCGCTTCCTTTGTATTCACAGAAATTCATATCCAATATTTTTTCTCAGTGCGTTATCGCAAATCTAATGAATTAAAAAGCAGAGCTTTACTGGACAGGCGCTGGCACCTCATGTATCTACACATCTCGCTTATTCAGTGTTGTAGATGTCTTTGTGGCAACTGATGTATCTGCAAGACCTTGATATTTTCTGTTGCAGATGCTCTTTTCTTGACCAATGTATCTGCAACTTGTTTTTCTTCGAACTTACAGATGCTTTTCAGCCTGCCTGTCATGTACAATTACATCTGCATCTTGCCTTTTCTATAACCTGAGGATACTCCCCGCAAAAATTTTGCATCCTCAATCCGCTCTTTCTACACCTTGCAGACACCTCCCGCAGAAATTTTGCATCCTCAACCTACCCTTTCTACACCTTGCAGATACACCCAACTGAATTTTTGCATCCTCACTTCCAGAAAATCCACTATCACAAATATCTCCCCTATTCTTTGAACTCCATGACTTGAGCCGATACATTACTTACAAAAAAATTGATATAAGAAATTCGAGCGAATATG
>OFCQ01000303.1_pt1 | contig 26204 bp, 18 predicted proteins | sample 1520861 | NCBI WGS metagenome assembly OFCQ01 (sample SAMEA2699036, study PRJEB24076) | metagenome | biome: Human gut stool | place: Spain | collected 2012-11-21 | reverse complement strand
TTACACAAATGACCCGGACATACCGTACCCGTAGCCAGGGTACGGGCCAAAGCCATTGCGCGAGCTTCGCTGCTGCTGACGTTCTCATATTCGGCTTCGGCATTCACTGTACCTCGTTGTATAATACGAATCCCAAAGCCGGTCTTTTCATTGCCAAACACATAATACTCCAAGACTCTGTTTTGCCGCGAAATGATGATCTTTCCTACATTTTTGACCATGAACGGCCTCTCCCCCTTCTTGAATTTAAATCTCCGTAAACTATTTCCATAAACCATATTTCCGTGAATTTAATTCACATGCTTTTTCATTCATCATACGAGATTTCCCATTTGTTTTCAATATGGTATCCCATTGTCACATTTACTTTTTAGTTTTTCCTCAATATCTTTCGCTTTTCATTTTCTTTCTTACCAGATGTAGCCCCAAGCAGTGCTTTCTCCGCCTCCACTACGACAAATGGAACAAGCGAAATCAGTGCAACTGCCACCCACTGGGCGCCGCTGAGGACCGCTGTTTTGAAAATCTGTGCCACCGGAGCCACCGCGATCACCGAAACCTGCATGATTGTGCAGATGACGGAAGCCACTAAGAGCTGCGGATTGCTGAGAAATCCGATGCGGAACAGAGAATGGGGCGAACGCATGTTATAACTATGTACGATCTGAGAAAGACTCAGTGTTGCGAACGCCATTGTTCGGCCGATGATCGGATAAGAGGGGTCCATGTCGAAAAACGCGCGACCCACACTATAGGCCAGCAGGGCCAGAGCGCCGATCAAACATCCCTCTACTAAAATATTGTATCCCATCCCACCCGCGAAAATGCTCTCATTTTGCCGATGTGGGGGTTGTTCCATCACATCATTTTCAATCGGCTCCACCCCCAGCGCCAGGGCAGGCAGAGAATCGGTCACCAGGTTGATCCACAGCAGCTGAATGGCCAGAAGCGGCAGGGGCAGTTGCAGCAGAAACGCCATAAACACGGTGAGGATCTCACCGATATTGCAGGAAATCAGGAAATGGATCGTTTTACGGATATTCGCATAGATGCCGCGGCCCTCGCGCACTGCCTCGACGATCGTTGCAAAGTTATCATCGGTCAGCACCATATCCGCCGCGCCCTTCGCCACATCGGTACCGGAAATACCCATGGCGCAGCCGATGTCGGCCGCCTTGAGCGCCGGAGCGTCGTTGACGCCGTCGCCCGTCATCGCTACGATCTCGCCGCGCTTCTGAAAGGCCTTGACGATACGAACCTTATGCTCCGGCGACACCCGGGCAAACACCGAATACTGGTAGATATTCCTCTCCAGGTCGCGCTGTTCCATCTGATCCAGCTGCTGGCCGGTGAGCGCTTTGTCCTCGGGGCCCATCATACCCAGCTTCCCGGCAATCGCAATCGCCGTCGCCACATGGTCCCCGGTAATCATTACAGCGCGGATTCCCGCTTTCTTGCACAGGCGCACCGCACGCTCCGCTTCCGGACGCGGTGGATCGATCATGCCGATAAAGCCGCAGAATACCAGATCCTTCTCCCACTCATTTTCCGGCGGAAGCTGCTTCACATCGCGGTAGGCCACACCGAGCACGCGCAGCGCGCGCGACGCCATCTGCTCGTTTCTGCGCTGCAGCTCGCGCCGCACCTGCTGATCCATCGGGGCGGTAAAGCTGCCGCCCTGGCAGGTGGTGCAGCGCTCCATCAACAGATCCGGCGCGCCCTTCGTGATGATGCGGTACTGCTGATTGTCGAGCCGGTGCACCGTCGTCATCATCTTGCGGGCAGACTGGAAGGGGATTTCGCGGACTCTGGGCATGCGGCGCTCCAGCTGATCCTTCGGCACGGGGGAAGCCGCCAGAAGCGCGGCCTCGGTTGGGTCGCCCTGTATTTTATCGCCCGAAACGGTGCAGTTGTTGCACAGCGCCGCCAGCTCCAAAATACGTCTGGCCTGGGTATCCTGCTTCGTCAGCACGCCGTCGTAGCCGGCTACCTCTACCACCGTCATCTTGTTCTGCGTGAGCGTTCCGGTTTTATCCGAGCAGATGACACTGGCGCTGCCGAGCGTTTCCACGGCCGGCATGCGGCGAACAATGGCCCGGCAGTTTGCCATGCGGCGCACGCCCATGGCCAAAACGATCGTAACAACCGCCGGCAGCCCTTCGGGAATCGCGGCTACCGCCAGGCTGATGGAAATCATGAACATATCCAGCGGCTCTACGCTCTGGATCAGCCCCATAATAAAGATCACCGCGCAGATTGCCAGCGCGCCGATGCCAAGCACCTTGCCCGTATGGGCCAGCCGCTTTTGCAGCGGGGTCTGGGGAGCTTCCTCCGAATGGATCATGTGGGCGATTTTGCCTACCTGTGTTTCCATTCCGGTGGCAACCGCCACGCCTACGCCGCGCCCGGCCGCAACGCTGCTGCTGGAATACAGCATATTCTTGCGGTCGCCGAGCGGCGTTTTATCCCCGCAGACAAGCTCCGCCGATTTTTCCACCGGCAGGGATTCGCCGGTCAGTGCGGATTCCTCCGCACGCAGGTTGTGCGCTTCCAGAATGCGCAGATCGGCCGGTACAAAATCACCCTCCGTCAGAAACACGATATCGCCGGGAACGATCTCTTTCGAGGCGATTTTGACCCGCTTGCCGTCGCGCATCACAACAGATTCGGGCGAAGTAAGCTTCTTCAGCGCATCGATTGCCTTTTCGGCGCGGCTCTCCTGTGCCACACCGATCACCGCGTTGACGATGACGATGAGCAGAATGATGATGGGGTCTATATAATCACTGTCATGCCGGAACAGGGAGGTAAAAAACGAAACTGCCGCGGCAATCAGCAGGATAATGACCATAAAGTCTTTGAACTGCTCCAAAAACTTTGCGATGAGGCCAGGCCGTTTGCCCTCCCGCAGTTCGTTCTGTCCGTATTCCCTACTCCGTTGTTCCACCTGCGGTACCGTAAGCCCCCGCTTGGGATCTGTTTTTAACTGCCGGATACATTCCTCTCTGGACAAACTTTGCCACTCCAAAACAAATCAACTCCCGCTCTGATTTTCAGGCTTTCGCCCGCACCTGCCTTTGCATTGGTTATATATATTAACCCGGGTGGACGAAATAGAACTCTGCGCGGAGATTTGTCGGAATTCACCGGAAAACAGGATAAAACCTTGCAGATCACCGCAAAAATGCTTTTGGACGTGTCCGGCAAAAGCGGGATTTCCCTTGACAAACAGCAGAAAAGCCCGATATGATTAACGTGAGTGAAAACAAATTGAACGAAGAGGGAATACCCCTTCAGAAAAGGTGGGTACAGCATGAACAAAAAACAGATTACGGGATTGATTGCAGCCGCGCTCGTATTTGTATTTGTCTGCGGCTCCAGCATGGTGATTCGCAGCTTTGCGGGGCAGCAGGAAAACAACTATTTCGACAAACTGCTGAAAGCGTCCGAGGACGTTTCCAAAGATTTTCCAACCAGCCCGTTCGTAGGCGTTGTTTCGGTGGAGGGCACCATTCAGGCTTCTTCCTCCACATCCTCCCTGTTCCCGACGGAAGGCTACGACCATAACAGAATCCTGAAGCTGATCGACAGCCTGGAGGCCGACCCGAACAACAAGGGAATCCTTCTGTACGTCAACTCGCCGGGCGGAAGCGTATACGAGAGCGACGAGCTGTACCAGCGTCTGCTCAAATACAAAGAAAACACCGAGCGCCCGGTTTGGACCTATATGGCGAACATGGCGGCCTCCGGCGGATATTACATCTCTATGGCATCTGACAAGATCATCGCCAACAGCCAGACCTGGACCGGCTCGATCGGCGTCATTATCTCTTTGACGAATTACAAAGAGCTCATGGATAAAATAGGCGTAAAGAGCGTTCTGTTCACCAGCGGAAGAAATAAGGCCATGGGCAGCTCCACAGACATCATGACCGAAGAGCAGGAACAGATCTTCCAGTCCCTTGTGGATGAGCCTTACAACACCTTTGTGAGCATTGTGGCAAAGGGCCGCCATATGGACGAGGCCAAGGTGCGTGAGCTGGCGGACGGCAGAATCTACACCGCCAGGCAGGCCCGGGAAAACAAGCTGATCGACCAGGTCGCCGGTTACGAGGACGCCCAGGCGGAATTTGAGGAAGCGCTGGGCGATTCCGTGGAGTTTTATACTCCCACTTATTCCGCTTCGCCGTTTGCCTCTCTTTTTGCCATGGCGAAGGACTACACCCGCAGCGATGCGGATAAGCTGGCCGACCTGATGGAAATCAAAGAGAGCGGGGTGCCGATGTACTATGCAGCCATTGGAGAATAACGCAGCCACCCCCGGCGGATTTTTCGTCCGCCTGACGGCCTACCTGATCGATCTTTTGCTGATCGGCACAATCCTTACGCTGACGGTCCGCCTGCCGCTGATGCTGGTGCAGATGCTGAACCCCGCCTCGTGGTTCTTAAGCCCCATCCTCTTCCGCTTCAGCCCGTACGATATTTTTCTGTATCTGGCTGGATCGGCCTATTTTATCGTGATGACCTACCTAACCGGCGCAACCGTGGGCAAACGCCTGATGAACCTGCGCGTCGTCGCCTGCGATGACAGCAAGCTGACATTTGTCAACGTCCTTTACCGTGAAACCATCGGGCGCTATCTTTCGTCTCTTCTGTTCATCGGGTACCTGATGATCGGAGCCAGCGAAACGAAGCAGGGGCTCCACGACCGCCTGTGCGACACCCAGGTGATTTACACCTGCAAGTGCCGGCCCGTTGTCTATGGGAAAGCATCCCCGGTCTATGGATACGACGCAGCCCCGGCCTCTGCCGCCGCTGTTCCCTCCGCTCCGGTTTCGTACCGCCCCTACGGGCAGGCAGAGCCCGAGACCGCTCCCGAGCTGCCGGAACAGACGCCGCCCGATGAAACGGAAGCCCCGGCCGCCCCGCAGGAACGGGAGCCGAAATAACACGGAAAAACACGCCGCAATTGACAACGCACCCCATTCGTCGGACAGAGATTCCCTGTCTCTGATGAATGGGGTGCGTTTTTCTGTATGCCGGATCATTTTTTAAAGAGCTTTTTCTAATCGCTAAAGGCGATAAGCCAATGGATGCCGGCCTGTTCACCGGCAGCAAAATATATGTTCGGGCATGAAAGCAATAAATAGTGGACTTCATATCCATGTTTAAGACCTCCGGCAATATTATCTAAGTCTGCTGTACCGAACAAAAAGGGAAAATACACTCTGTGCGCTCAGAAAGCTGCAGACGAAAATTTCTCAGCAAAAAAAGAGAAGGTCCAAATGCCTTCTCCTTTAAAAATATAAAATTTTTATCCCCAGAATAAAGTGCAGCCCTTTTTAGGACTTTTAAATCGTAATAATATCATTTCCACCTCGTGCACCGAATCCTGGATGAAATCAATCAAAGACCCAAAGCATTCCTCCGCAACAGTTGCAGCAGCCTTTAGCACAATCTGTGCTGAAAATCTAATTCACATTATGAGAATCAAAGGCCAGATAGGCTGATTCTTGCGGTGAAAGTGTTTTAAAAGGTCAGTTTTCTGTTTCTGGCGGTTACTTCCCATTCTTCGGTAATATTGCCGTTCTGGGCCACCAAAACGGCAGGATACAGTGCAGAAGTGGGGCAGATATGGGTCGGAATCACGTAGAAAACGGTACCGATGGCAGGGACTTCATTTTCATGCTCGGGATTCATTTCGAAAACCCAATGCTCTTCACTCTGAAACAGCACATGCGCGCGATCGAACCCTGCGATGATGCCGCGTACCCCCGCCGGATCGGCGGCAATCCCTTTATACCCCAAATCCAACGTGAAAAGTCCGGGAGCCGGGTGACTGATGACCCGTGTCAGGATGGCCGCGGCAGGCTCAAAGGACAGATCGGGCAAATTCTTTTGGTAGCCCGCATCGTCGATGAAGGCGGTTCCGGGGGAAAGGAACCATTCGGTAACCAGCGCATGGCACGGGAACGACGGGGTTCCGCCCATAATCATGGTGCTGCATTCGATCTTCTTTTTCATTAATTCGACCTGAATCTCTTTTACCTGCAGATCAGCTTCCCGTACCTGGCCCAAACGGACCTGGAGATCGCTGTCATTGTGGTTTCCGTCATAACAGTGCATCCCTTTCAGAGAAAGACCCGGCAGCTGCGTGGCTTTTTCATAGAGCTGCTCTGCCTGCTGCAAAGGGACACCGGTTCGGTTCATTCCCATATTGACATCGAGCAATGTGTCAATTTTCATATGCCTTTGCACGGCATGCTCGCTGAGAACAGAAAGCTGCTCAAAATCATCGCCGATGGCCCAGAACCGTGTATTGGGAAAGGCCTTAATCAGCTCAAGAAACCGTTTCAGATTGGGGCCGATCAGAGGATACGCCAGAAGGACATGATCCGCGCCGGCCGCGGCTGTCATCTCGGCCTCTGCAATCGTTGCGCATTTAAACCGCCGGATTCCCATCTCCAGCTGCAGCTTTACCATCTTCTTCATTTTATGGGATTTGACATGGGGCCACAGCCTTTGGGCTCCGCCGGCCATTTCAATGGCCAGTCTGGTATTTTGAATAATGGTGTCCTTATAATAAATCAAAGCCGGACTGATCATTTTGGAAGGATCGTTTAACTCAAATACTGTACTCATAAAATCAATCCTTTAAATTTCAAATATGAATTCAATCTCTACCGGAATATTTCCGGGCAGTTCATTCACCCCAATCGCGGAACGGGCGCCTATGCCGTCTTCGCCGTAAAGATCCTTCAAAAGCTGAGAAGCGCCGTTGGCTACGATGGGCTGCTGATTAAAATCGTCGGCACTGGCTACAAAGGCCAGCATTTTGACAAGACTCTTGATCTGATTCAAATCGCCCAAATAATCGTGCAGAACGCTCAGCGCGTTCAAGGCGCAAATTCTAGCGGCCTCCTGCCCCTGCTCCACAGAGCATTCTTTCCCCAGCTTGCCCTCCAGCACAGGGATTCCCCCGCGAGTGGCCCCCTGGCCTGAAATATACAGCAGATTGCCCACCTGCTTCACCGGTTTATAGATTCCGCCTTTCGGGGGCAGCGGAGGGAGCTCCAGACCAAGCTGTTTCAAAGTATCGTATACATTCATGCAAATCACTTTCCTTTCGGTTTATCGAATGATCTTCCCCCGGCACATTACATGCCGAACATTGCGAAACCCAGTGATATCCTTTAAAGGGTCGCTTTCCATGGCAATCAGGTCGGCACTTAGTCCCGGGCGGATCGATCCGGTTTCTTCCGAGAGCCCCAACGCCGCGGCCCCGTTCACCGTGGCCGCCCCGATCAGCTCCGGTATGGTGATCCGGCAGCGATGATACAGAATTTCCAGCTCCAGCCACGTCTCATCAAAATATGTCAATCCGCATCCCGCATCCGTACCGATCACGGGGAGCATGCCGAGCTGAATCAGGCGCTCAAAAATACGGCATTCGCGCTCCTCCTGTTCCAGCAGAAAGGCCTCGCGTTCGCTGCGCTCTGCCCCGTTTTCTCTGCAGTGATCAAATATATGATAATTGTTTGAAATCCCGATCATAAAATAGCGGCTCTCATTTTGAAACTGCTCCATTACCGCCGGCTCGTAAACTCTTTCGAGCAATCCGTTCCCGTGGTTGCGGACAAAGCAGGCACAGTGCTCAATACATTGCACACCGCCGCGCATCGCGTTCACAAAGCCCTCCGTAGTAAGGCAATGGGCAAAGGTCGGCAGGCTCCAGTGATGCGCTTCATCGGTCATCGCCCGAATCTGCTCGGCGGTATAGCTGGTCTGCTCCGGCGTTGAGCCGGGGGTCATCTGGCCGCCGCTTACAATGATCTTGATTGCGGTACATCCGGCTTTCTTTCTGCTGCGCACCGCCACAATGGTGTCATCGATCGAATCGGCTTCTGAACCCGGGATAAAATGCAGGTGCCCGCCCGTGATCGTAATGGGAGGACCGGCCAGCTGCAAACGGGGCAAATCCGCCAACTGGCGGGCCCTTTCCTGATACAGTTCCAGCGTGCGGTAGCTTCCGCCTGCATCGCGTGCTGTGGTTACGCCGGAATAAAGCAGCGTTTCGGCATTTTTGGCCGCACGCAGAAAGCTGATTTGCGGACTTTCGCTCAAATACCGCTCACGGGTATTTTCGATCGGCTCAAACTCCAGGTGTACGTGGGTATTGATCAGCCCGGGAAGCAGATAGCATTCGCCGTAATCCAGCATTTCCGCCTGCGGATATGTTTCCTGCAGATGAAGCCAGTCCCCCGTTTCCAGGATTCTTCCATCCCGGATCAAAATACCGTTTCCCTCATAATCCTGTTTGTCCGTACTGTATACGGCCTTCGCCTTTACCAGCAGAAGGCCGCCTTTTGTTTTTTTCATCATTACACCATCCTTTGTGGCGTTCATCCCTTGACTGCTCCTGCGGTCATTCCTTTGATGATATATTTCTGCAGCGCCATTGTCAGAATGATCGCAGGGACAATCACGACGATCGTCGCAGCCAGCATTCTGCCCCAGCGAATATCCGCCCCCGAAACAAAGTACTGCAGTGAAACCGGCAGCGTTCTCGTCTTTTCCCCGCTCAATATCAAAGCGAACTGGAAATTGTTCCATGAGCCCAGAAAGGAAAGCGTTGCGCATGTGACAAGCCCCGGCAGGCTGACCGGTAAAATCACATTCCAAAAGCATCTCTGCCGGGTGCAGCCGTCTACGATGGCGGCTTCGTCCAGCTCTTTGGGGATATCGGCAATAAAGCTCGACATAATCCACACGATCAGGGGCAGGGAAAGCACAATATGGCTCAAAATCAACACAGAGTAGGTATCGATCATTTTGAGTTTTGAAAAAAGAAAATAATAGGGCAGTAAAAACGAGATGCTGGGCAAAAGCCTGGCCACGAGAATGGAGGTAGAGGTTTTGCGCATGTGAAACCGCGCAATGGAGTAGGAGGCCGGTACCCCAAGAATCAGAGAAATGGCTGTGGAAGCAAATGCGACAATGGCGCTGTTTACCATGTAAGTATCATAATGCTGCGTTTCAAAAATGTATTTGTAATGGTCCCAGATCAGAGTGAAGCCAAACAGCTGCGGCGGCATGATATATACCTGCGACATGTTTTTCAGAGAAGAAATAAAAACGAAATACAGCGGAAATAAAATCGGCAGTACAACAATGAGCACCAGAGCATATAATCCGATTTTACCGGCTGCTTTTTTTGCCTTGTACACCGTCACACTTTCTCCTCCCATCTTTTTTTCATATTGATAATCACAATACTGATCACCAGTACGATCAGGAACACCAAAGTCAGTATTGCGGAGGATTCTCCAAATTTATAATAAGAGAACGCCGTTTCGTAAGCATAAAGATTTAATGTGCGCGAAGCATTGGCAGGCCCACCCTTTGTCATGGCGTAAATCAAATCAAAGGATTTGAAGATATCGATAAAACGCAGAAGGCCGATGGAAAAAAGCGTCGGCATCATCATAGGCAGGATCACCCGGAAAAAGACCTGGATCGAATTGGCGCCGTCTACATGAGCGGCTTCGATCGGGTCGTTTGGCAAGGAGCTGAGCCCAGCCAGACACACAATTACCACCATAGGGGTCATCTGCCAGACTTCCACCGTTGCAATCGCCGGAATCACCGTATCCTGTGCAGAGGTAAAGGTTGAGGGAGGAAGCCCCACGGATTTGAATATAAAATTCATGATACCGCTGGAGGGCTCGTAAAAAAGCATCCACATCAGGCCAACCGCCACGGGAGCCATCATATAGGGCAGCAAAATGGCTGTTTTGGCAAGCTGCTTGCCGCGGAATTCACAGTTTAAAATCAGCGCGATGGCAAGGCCCAGAACGGTTTCCAGAATGGTCGCCAAAAAAGTGTACCAGAAAGTGATTCCGCACGATGCCCAGAATTCGGGGCTGGACAGGATCTTTGCGTAATTCTGCCCGAAGTTAAAACGAGGGGCTGCTCCGCTGAGCAGGTTCCATTCGGTCAGACTGAACGCAAAGGTTGCTCCGATAGGCAGTACGATCATCGCCATCATAAAAACGAGTGCGGGTGCGGCAAAAACCCATTTGATGTGCCTGTCGATAAATTTGCTCATGATTCCACCTCAAATAGTATTCGGGATGGGAAAGGCTCTCGCCTTTCCCTCCCGGGTTCAGCCGTCAATAAGAATATTTGTCGCCGTATTCATTCGAGTTTTTCAGCAGCTGATCCACTTTGTCGGCAGCCGTTTTGGCTTTCGCCTCGATTTCTTTTCCTTCTCCCTTGGTTTCAATGGAATATACCACGGCTTCGCCGATGGCATCCCTGGCCTCTGTTACAGAGGTCAAACGCGGAAGTCCGTAAGGATTGGTGGTATCGCTTTCGTTAATTACCGAATAGGCCTTCACCATATCGGCAGACATAGCGTCTTTTACTCTGGAATCATTCCAGATAGAGGAACGGAAGCTGGGCATGCCCTTGGGGGTGATATATGCCGCCACATCCGATCCGGCGACAAACTTCATGAACTCCCAGGCGGCATCCTTGTTTTTGGAGCCGGAATAGATCGACGAGCCCCAGACAACCTGCTTATAAGACTGACGCCCGGTGGGGCCCTCAGGGATCGGCGCAACGCCAACTTTATCATAATAGGCCGATTCCGCTTTGTCTGTCAGGGTTGCATACAGTGCGTTGGCGTCGATGGCCATGGCGACTGTGCCGGAATTAAACAGCTGAGTCATCTGAGAATAGCCGGTGGTCAAAATACCGGGAGGGCCGTATTTCCCCAGCAGCTTGCCATAGAATTTGATCGCATCGACAGATTCGGCGCTGGCGATATTGGATTTGCCGTCTTTGATATAGCTCCCGCCGTAGCCGAACAGGAAGGGGGAAAATTGAGAGGTCAGCGCAATTTTTTCACCGCGGCAGGCGATGGCATAGAGGTTGTTGGAGGGATCATTCAGCTTTTCGCAAACCTGCAGAAGCTCCTCGTAATTGGTAGGCGGGGTCAGCCCCTTTTGTTCAAACAGGTCGGTACGGTAATACATGAGCTGAACAGAGGAATACAGCGGCAGGCAGCCGATGGAATCTGTACCGGACAGGGTGATTTGCTCTTTTGGTGCGGTAAAGTCAGACCAGTTCAATTCCGGATCATCCAGATACGTGTCCAGTGGCTCGATCCATCCGTTTTTGCTGTAGGGAGCCATATCCTGCAGGGGGCTCAGCAGAAACACGTCGATGGTGGAAGAGCCGGACAAAAACTCCGTGGTCGTCTTTTGGCGGAGTTCCGATTCTCCGTAAAGCTCAAGGTTGACTTTGATTCCCGTTTTGTCTTCAAAATCGGAAAGGTACTCCTGAATACCGTCGGAAACCTGCGCGGTCATACTCACCACGCGGAGCGTTGTGCCTGCATACGGCTTTTCCGCCTGACTGCCGGCAGCGGATGACGCCCCGCCCGACGGGGTAGTCTGTCCACAGGCGGCCAGTCCCAGCATCATAGAGCCGGCACACAGCAGAGAAATCACTTTTTTCATAACAATCCTCCTTTAAATTCGGCGAATCCACTTTTTCGCTTCTGTTTAGATTATACCTATAAAAAAATAGAATAAAATGAAATGTATTTCGTTGTTTTGTTCAAATATTCAGAACTCATCATAAAAAATCGCACAGATTATCCTTCAAAAAATAATCTGTGCGATAAAATCAGCAAACCCTTTTCATATCTTTGGAAAAGCAGCACAATATTCAGATTCTCAGTTCCCTGCTCTGGCGCATCTGTCCCGGGCTGATCCCAAAATATTTTTTAAATCTGCGGCTGAAGTAGGACTCGTTCGGAATCCCCACCTTCAGCCCGATTTCGTATACCTTTAAGTGATTGGATAAAAGCAAAACTCTGGCCCGCTCCATCTTGATCCGTTCACAGTATTCATTATAGGTTTCTCCCACCTCTTTTTTGAATAACGAACAGAAATACGTTTTGTTGAGGCAGCAGCGGTTTGCCGCTTCTGCCAAAGAGATTTCTTCTTCCACATGTTCTGCAATATACTTTTTCAGCACCATGATTTCCGGGTGGACCGTTTGGCCGGACGCCGCTATTTCAATCAGCGAATCGACAGCCTGTAAAAGAATCTGAGCCAGCTGTTCCAGGCTTTCCGCATGAAAAAAACTGAAGAAATAATCGTTTTCATCGAGCAGCTCCGGCCTTGATTCTTCCTCGCTGAGAGGGCCGTAGCCCGAAACAAACGCCCATACTCCCGACACGGCCGCTTTGATCGAATACTGCGAATACAGCTGCGATTCCTCTTTGGCTTTATCAAACCATTCACGGACCACAGCCTCCGCCCCTTCCCGATTGCGGTTGTCGATCATGGACTGTAAAGAAAGCGCCAGAGAAGAAACCATCACCTTTTTCTTCGGCACAGATTCGGCAGGACAAAGCAAAATACTTTCCCTCCCTGTGAAAAAACAGTCCGACAGCCGTTCCCTATCCAACGAGTAGGCTTTGGGCAGTTGTTTGAAATGCTCGAAGGGCCGCGACACTGCGCAGGAGCATGTGATATTCAGGTGCGTTTTCAGCACGGAATTGATTTTATTCCAATAGTGCAGAATCGTTTCGATATTTGCAGAGCGGCGGTCCGGGAACCCCAGCAGGATCATCCGCTCGGGCGGATTCGGCTGCTGGTTCTCGTAAAACGGCAGTTCCTGAAAAAACTCATCCAGAATATTATCAATGGCGCAGGGTGTAACATCTCTTCCTTCCGTCTCCGGCGTTACGGCGGCATCCATCACACAGCAGCAGACGATAAACTGGCTGCAGCTTCGCGCCCCCGGGCTGTACTGCAGGAACAGCTCCTCTTCCTGCTGAGACCGGACTCCATTTTTCAGTATCTGAGAATAGAACTGCCGTTTTTTCTCCGGAGATTTCTCACTTGATTCTGCCCCGCCGCCGGTTCGGCTTTTATCCTGAATAATTGTCTCCTTCCATTGGCCCAGCAGCTTCTTGAGGCCGTCGGCCGAAAGCGAAAGCTTCAGGATGTAATCGTCCGCTCCCATTTTGATGGCGTTTTTTACCGCTTCCACTTCATCCAGACAGCTTAACACAATGATTTTTGTGTCAAAATGATTCTCCCGGATATAACGGATCAGCTCAAAGCCATCTATAACCGGCATTTTCAGGTCGGTAAAGACCACATCCGGCAAGCATCGATGGATTTCAGAGATTGCCTGCCTGCCGTTTTCGCAGGCGCCGATGACCTGAAACCCATATTGCTCCCATTGAATGGTTGCGCTCAATCCAACCCGCACCATCAGTTCATCGTCAACGATCAGAACCTTCAGAAGCTCCCTCATCCGTATCCTCCCCTTTCCCCATCACAGGATATGGCAGGCAAATGGACACTGTCGTTCCCTGCCCCGGGGCGGAAACCATCGAAATTCCATATTTTTTGCCATACCTTAACTTCACCATTCCATCGATACTGCTCAGCCCCACACCGGTTAATGTCCTCCGGGAATCGATCGAGCTCCGCACATGCTCCAAAACACTTTTGATCTGCTCCGGCGTCATTTCCGTACCGTTATTGTGGACATCTAAAAACAGGCAGTCCATTTCCTGTCTGGCCTGGATGGTGATTACCCCGTTCTGCATCCCCTCCATCCCGTGAATCACCGCATTTTCCACGATGGGCTGCAGGCAATACTTAAAAACAGGATATTGATAAAATTGCTCCGGCACCTCTATTTTCAGCTCGTATCGATGTTTTAAGGTCCAGTTTTTGATTTGAATATAAGACTTTACCAGCTCCAGTTCTTTGGAAAGCGGAATCTCCTCTTCCCCGCGGTGGATCGCGTTTTCCAGCACGCCGCCCAGACAAGCGATCATATCAGCGATATTTCCGGCATTTGAGGCCATTGCCGACCATTTGATGGTGTTCAATGTATTAAAGAGAAAATGCGGGTCAAGCTGAGCGCGCAACGTTTCATACCGCATTTTTTCTTCCAGAGCCTGTTTTTCCAGCGCGGCTGCAGTCATTTCTTCGATTCGCACCGTCATCTGGTCAAACTTTCGCTCGGCATCCGGAATGCTGATCACTTTTTCAGCCTGCTGCCCTACCGGAACATTTCCTATTTGTATGAGCGTCATTTTTTTCAGAATTCTGTTATAGGGCCGCATAACATAAATCAGCATCAACGCACAAATGACCACGGCCGCCAGCAAAACCAGCACGCTGATGGTGTATGTATTGTTGCGCATCAGTTCGATTTCCTGCGTAACGCTGGATCGGGGAATCAGATTCAATAAAAGCCAGTTGTCAAATGGAAGAGGAGTGGAAGTCAACACATAGCTTTCTCCGCTTTCGGAATGCACTACCGTATATTCCGAGCGGTTTGCCGAAAGCGAGCCAATGTTCCAAGAGGAAGTCAGGTGATAATATGCCGTATCGAAATCGGACCTGCTGCTGTAAATAATATTGCCGTCCGAATTGACCAGACCGGTAGAGGTCGCCTCATTTCCGACCCAATTTTGTCTTAGATTGTCACTCAGCAGCGATACCACCGCGACTCCCAGCTCCTGCTGCGAGTAATAATCGTATATTTTACGGCAGAACAGGATGTGGCTGTTGCTGTTCCCGGATCTCGCTATCAGCGCGCCGGTGGAATCGTCGTAAAAATAGGGCGCTCTCCACAAAGCCTTCTGATCCGAGGATAAAAAATCGGTAAACCAGGGTTGGCGGCGCAGACCATCAATAAAAGCCGAAGAAAACTGATACCGGTTCCCCACACCGTCAAGCACACTGTACAAACTGCCGTCATTGCCCAAAATAACCATATGCATTTGGTAATCAAACAGTGTGTTGCGGTAATTGGTTATGATCGACTCCAATTGCGTAATTCGATTCAAATCTTCGATCGAATAATCCAGAAAACTGCTTTTGGGTTTTCCCTTCGCACCAGCTGCAAGCATTTGAGTAATGCTTTTGTTCGTACTGGTGATGGCTGAAATCTTCTGCACATCATACAGCATATTGGAAATGGACGCTTTGTCCTTGGAGAGGTTGGCCGAAATCAAAGTCGTCGTCTTTTCGATCAAAAGTTTTTCACTGTTTTGGAAAGTGAGCTGTATTACAGAAAAAGCAACAATGCAGATCGCCAGAGAGGAAATCAAGATAATACTCCACCAGCTATGTAATATTTTATACAACGCATACCGCTCCCCTTCCTCACGGACGACCGACAGAATCCTTTTTAAACAATATTATAAAATAAATTTCATAAAAGTTCTACAATTTCCCCGCTTTCTGTGGTAGATCCATTGTTTTTTCCTACCATACGACAGCGGCGATAAACTCTGCCCGCAGTAGGGCGGGCAGCAAATCTGAAACCCAAAGGGATCGTCAGGTAAGATTCTTTTATTTTCAAACTCCTTATAGTGACGGCAGCCCGCAGAAGTACGAATCTTCTGCGGGCTGCCGTCACTGTTTCTTTGTGCGCTGTGCTTTACCGAAGCATCCAAAAATGCAGCCGAAGTCCTATGACCGCACGGAGGAATAAAAGAATATTTGGTATACCAAAAACATTTTATGGATGTTTTAAGCAGATGCTCGACGCTCCGGAAATAGCAAACCGCCAAGCATCAGAAAACCATTCATCTTCTTCGCTCAGCAGGCCTTTCATCTGAGCTGTCTCATGGAAAAAGTGCTTTCTAATAATCGGAATTCTTATGGATGATGCCATACAGCATACAAGCCGCCTGAATATTGAACCAATCCTGTGTACTGTCAAAATCCTGCTGCAAAAGTCGTTCGGCTTTTCTGACCCGCCAATACGCAGTGTTATAATGGACATTCAGGTACTCAGCCACATATTTAATATTTTTATTAAAGTTAATATAGGCCTGCAAAGTATTCATCAGACCCGCATTCTTTTGCGCATCGTACTCCAACAGTGGTTGCAGCACTTTGTCAATATAGCTGTTCAGCTCATCTCCGCTGAGCTTCAAAATCAAATACAGGATTCCCAGCTGTTCATAATTAACAATCTTGGAAGAAGTGGGATACTTCTCGACTATTTCAAAGCACTCCCACGCTTCCCGATATGATTTGGATAAATTCAAAAGATTCTCATACAACTGTCCGACGGTGATCTGAATATTTTTATCGAGCCTGAGAATCTCCCGGCCAACTTCCACTGTTTGCTGCTGTTTGGTAAGGGCGCTTTTTGAAAAAGAAACCATGACGTAAATCAAATTTCTTTCCGGCACTACAATTCCATTAATCCCCCGTTTCCCCAAAAGAGAAACGATGTCTTTGACCAGCTTATTCGAACGGGCGGCCTGTTCAAACAAATTTGCGCAGGAAGAAAAATCCTCCTTTACAATAATCACGCCGAAATAATCCCGATAGTCGAGTCCCAGCTTTTCCGCGTGAAGAATCAGGCTTTTATCAATCACACCAGACAAAGCACCGTGGAACACGTCGCCCTTGATTTTCTGGGATACCTCAAACAGCTCGTCCTGTTTGAGCCATTCCTGTGCCACTACCAAGGATGCGTAGCTGAGCGCCAGCTTTTCCAATTCGTCCAGTTCATCCGTATTGGTAAACACAGTAAGAAAGCCCAATAGTTTGTTTTTTCCGATGACAGGCGAAATAAAATAGGTGCCATCCTCATCTTTGTAATCCATAATGCTTTGAAGTTTATTTTTTACAAACTCATTGTATCGGCTGAAATGAAAAAAGCTGGAAGGCAGCGGACAGTCCACCCCCTTAGGGGAATAGGCCACCGGCTCCAGCAGAATATTATACAGGACCACCGGGAACGAAATCACCTTTTCAAGATAATCCAGTATTTCTGAAAAACCGATTCCCCTTACAATAATGTCGGTAAAATTATTCTGTATCAGCAGCATTTTCTCCAAATCCCGTTTCCGGTTTTGCAGCTCCAGAATATAATGCTTTTCCTTTTTGATCATATTGGACTGAAAGATCGCGATCGCCGCATAGTCTGCGGCGGCTTCCAGCAGCTCCAGATCCTCCGGCGAAAACTTCTGGTCCAGACTGTAATTATCGACAGTAATCACACCGATGATCTGATTATGAATAATCAGGCAGGCAGACATTACCGCTTTGGGGGATTCGGTAGAATCCATGCTTCGTCCAAACCGAGACAGGGGAATGTCTGTTGGGCCCACATATGCCTCCAGCTCTTCCACACTGTTAATGATAACCGACTGGCGGCGTTCAAAGGTTTTTCCGCTGATTGCTATACCGGGGGGAATCTGATGCAGCAGTATTTCATTTTGAAATCCCGCGCAGGACTGCAGACACAGAACATTATTCTCCTCATCGTACAAATACAGCACCCCGGCATTTGCGGAAGGAAACACTTTGATTACCTCCCGTAAAATATAATCCAAAATGGCATCGCTGTTGAGAGAAGACGTAATATTCCGGCCCATTTTTACCAACAGGTTGTAAGACTTTAATTTCTGCTCGTTGTCCATAGCTCACCCTGCCCCTACACGCGCTTGCGTGTTTGTCTTTTTCTCATGGCGGAATGCCATCGGCTCATATTTGTCCAGTCGTTATCAGCCTGTCCTTCCTCACCGCTTTTTAATGAAAATGACTACGTCTCCGACTCATCAAAGGGTCCTTTTTCGAAAGCTTATGAGCGGAAATCGGATCAAAAAGGATCTGCTGTCAAGAACAGAATACAACGCCTTTTTTCCACTGTCAACATCGGAAAAATTCCCAGCCGCAGCATTGATAAAGGCAACCAAACAGAGCCGAGTTTTTATTCAGAAGTTTTTTGATTTTTCATGATCTCCTGTGTAAATTGCAATCCGTCCTCCCACGTGTAAGCGAGCTTGCCATTTACGATCACATAGCGAATCCCCTCAGGAGGAAGCGCACAAATATCCATCCCATATCCGCCCTTTTCCATCAGCTCCTCCAGCTTAAATATGACAATATCCGCATCCTTATCTTCTTGCAGCCGCCCTTTTGATGCAAGCTTCAGCCGATTGGCCGGGTCAATGGTCAGCTTTGCCAAGGCTGTTTTCAAATCCAGAATAGTTTCCTCGATCGCGAACCTTCGCAGAAAGCGCGCGGTGCTGCCGGAGCTGCGAGGATGCCCTTTGATCGCCCCCAAGGCGTTGTCTCTGGTAATGATCGCGTCACTTCCCATAAATACCAAAGGATGCCGGAGCGCCTGCACAATATCTGCCCAAGGGGTGGCCCCGTGGCAGGCGACCGTGGTATCTTCCCCCGCTTTACGCAAAAGGGAAAACAGCTCGGGTGTACAGCGCTTTCCTTCCCATGGCCCAGTCAGAATCTCGATATCCTCATATGTAAATTCATAAATATGAAAAGGGTCGCCGTCGAAAACCGCAGACTGGATTCCAGTAGCCCATGTGTCGTATGGATACATATCCGCCCGCACATCAAAGCCCCGTTCATTCATTTTTTGCATGATATCCAGTGTCCTTTTCATATGGTCTTTCCCATAAATATTGGCCGCCAGGTGGGACAGCTGCATCCGCACCCCGGTTTCCTCCAGAATTTCCATCATCTCCGCAACTGCTGCTTCTGCCATCGCGGGATAATCGTAGCGCATATGAACAGCCAGAAAACCGTCGTACTCACGAATGATCTCTGCGGCGTCCATCATCTCCTCTTTGGTAGTGCCCGGTGCATACTGCAGCCCGAAGGATACCCCCGGGAACCCCATCTTCAGGCCCTCGCGCACCATTTCCCGCAGAAGCTCTCTCTCCTGAAGAGAAGGCTTGTGATATCTGCCGATCCCCAACCATTCCCGCAGAGCGCTGTGCCCGATCAGGGCCAGATAATGAATCGGAAGGGTGCTTGTGGATATTTTTTGATAATACGGCTCAAAAGGATACACTCCTATCCCACAGTTGCCCCCCAGCATTGTGGTCACTCCCGCCCGCAGCATAACGTCGGCGGTAAGCTTGGGCAGGCTTTTGTTTTCTTCTTCATTCGCAGAGGGCACCACAGCATAGTCCTCGTGGGTATGAATGTCGATAAAACCCGGGCTTACCACACAACCCGACGCATCAATCACCTGCCGGCCGGCAAGCTTTTGCAAAGTTATTGCCTGGATCCGGCCATCTGTAATTCCCATGGAAAGCACTTCATCGCGATTGCTTTCCGGATCAATAACTCTCCCATTTTCTATCACCAAATCGTACAGCACGTACTCACGCCTTTCATTCGTATGATATTTGAAATCTGTCTGCGATATGACCGCAGACAGATTTCACGATTTTGCTATCTCAATGATTGGTCAGTCGTCTGTACCGTTTTACAGCAAACCGGTACAGGCCGAAAAACTGCAGCTCCAACAGAATCATATTTCTCCCTGTACCTGGTCAATTATTGTGTTCTCCTCCTTGCTGCTGGGTTTCAAATAGGCAGCCAGAATATATGCCGCCAGAGAGAATCCCGCCCCCAAGGTGATACCGTCTGCGGGGATGATTCCGGTATAGGCAAGACCCCATCCGACCAACCCGGCAATGATAGAAGCAAGACCGGACAAAGCCGAGGGTCTCTTCCATGCAAAGCCCAGAAGAATCGGTACAGCTAGAGTCGCACCCATCAGATCCGCGCTCATGACCCAAAGGTCAAACATGGAGGGAGCGACAATCGCAAGGAACATTACGATCACTCCGCAAACCAGAGAACTTATTTTACTGGCCCGCAGATTTTCCTTCTCACCGGCCTGCGGCCGGATCCGATTATAAATATCCTTATGAAGAATCATAGAGCTGACCAGCAGCAGCGTATCGGCTCCGCCCATAATAACCGCCAGCAGCACCGAAAGGAACAGCGCTCCCACGATCGTATTAAACTGATCCATTACCATGAAGGGAAGAATGCTTTCCGGAGTCTCATATCCCGGATACAGAGAAAGGGCTGAGAACCCGATAATCATCATAATTCCCCCGCAGAGGACAAACAGCGCGATCAAAAACAGGATCATGGACTTCCGCAGGGTTTTCTGATCCTTTGCGGCATAACACTGCTGCCACATATCCGGCCAAGAGATAATTCCCAGCAGAAATACCAGCGCGGAAGAAATCGCAACGCCAGGAGTAAAATAACCGAAAAGCTGAAAATGCTCGGCAGGCGCCGAAGCAAAAACAGCGCTCAACCCACCCGCGTTGTTTACCAAGCAGAACGCCAGAATCACCAACCCGACCAATGTAATAGAGCCCTGTAACACATTGTTGCTGGCAACTGCCCATAATCCGCCGTAAGCAGTATGTAAAATGACAATGACCGCTGTAATCAGCAGGCTGGTTGCATAAGACAGATTCGTCAACTTGACAAAGATGGAAGCCATCGCCATATATTGAAATGCGGTAATTGCCAGATAGCCGATCATGATAATCATCGAACAGAGGAACTGAGACCCTTTTCCGTAGCGATAACAGAACCAGTCCCCTACTGTTTCGCCGCCATGCCGAAACCCGAACTCGCTGATTTTGGGCGCCAGATACAGAATGTAGATCAAGTAGCTCAGGGCAACACCGATCACAAACCAAAGCTGTGATAGTCCCCTCTGGTAATACCAGCCCGTATATCCCACTACAGACGCCGCCCCTACCGCAGTGGATAACAAGGTGAAGAATACAAATAAAGTCCCGAATTGACGGCCGCCAACGGTATAATCCGTGTTGGTGACCGTATTTTTCTTTGCAGTATACAGCGGCAGCAGCAAAGTTACCAGCAAGTATACTACGACAATTGCGATTGCACCCCAATTCATTGTGATACCTCCTTAATCATTTACAGCGCTAAATCGGCTTATGACTCAATTATAATCACGCCTTTATTGTTTAGCGATATAAATGAAAACAATAAAAACCCCATTTCCCTGTAATCTGTCCACAATGGAATAACCCCCGCATCCGTATAGAAGTGCCGACAAAGCGGAAAGTGAAACCGCGCTTGACACGAAACACAACAACACCGGCCATGCCGCAGTGGATTCCCTTGCCTGCCCTGTTTATTTCAGGAAAATCTGGAAAAAATAACAACCGGTGATTGGAAATGAATTTATGGAAAAAACGAAAAGGGCAGGAAGAAGATTGCCCACCCAACGAGCAAAAACAACCGGGCGGCACAGAGCTGGCTTTCTCTTTGGAAGAAAATCTGGCGACCCTCCGCTCCATTTTCGAATCGGACGATATGATACAGTTCCGAATTCTGGAAAACAAATCGCAGAAAGCCATCCAGGGCTGCGTGATTTATGTGGAGGGAATGACCGACCATCAGATTCTGGATGAATATGTCATCGAACAGGTAATCAGCAGCGATGTTCCCCGTTACACACGCACCGACTATTTGGAAGAACTGCAAAAAAAGGCGCTCCTCGCCAGCAATCTGTGTCTTACCCAGGATCTTCAGAAAATCACAGACGCAGTGCTGGTGGGAAACGCTGTTTTGCTGTTGGACGGCTCCCCAAAGGCAATTATTATTTACTGCAAAAACCTGGAGAGCCGCGCCGTAGAAGAGGCCAGCTCCGAACAGGCGGTGCGGGGACCGCGGGACGGCTTTACCGAGCAGCTTTTGGTCAACCTGTCCCTGATCCGCAGAAGAGTTACATCCGCCGATTTAAAATGCCAATACAAATATATTGGCAGGGTAACGAAAACAAAGGTCTGCATCTGCTACCTGAAAAACATTGCCTCCGATCAAATCGTAAAAGAACTGGAGCACCGTCTGAACGAACTGGATATCGACGGAATTGTAGATTCCGGATATATTCAGGAGATCATCAAGGATTCCCCCTTCTCTCCCTTTGACACAATCGGACATTCCGAACGCCCGGACTCCATTGTAGGCAAGCTGCTGGAGGGCCGGGTCGCGCTGGTTGTGGATGGGAGCCCCTTTGTCCTGACGGTTCCCTTTATTTTTCCGGAACTATTCCAGACGCCCGAGGACTACTATAACAATTTTATTTTTGCTTCCTTCAATCGGATGCTGCGTATTTTCGGCGCGGTTCTGGCACTGTTTGTTCCGGCTATTTATGTGAGTCTGACGAATTTTCATCAGGAACTGCTCCCGACGCCTTTGCTGCTCAGTATTGCGGCGGGACGCTACGACGTCCCCTTCCCCACTGTGATCGAGGCCTTTCTGATGCTGATCGTTTTCGAAATCCTGCGCGAGGCGGGCGCCAGAATGCCCACTGCAATCGGGCAGACCGTCAGCATCGTCGGAGCTCTTGTGCTGGGAGAGGCCGCAGTGGACGCCAAGTTTATCGCCCCTTCTATGATCATTATTGTCGCCCTGACGGGGATCTCTGCTTTGATGAACACAAAGGTGCAGGGCGCTATTTTGGTACTGCGTTTTGTCTTTTTGATCCTGGCGGCTTTTATGGGGATCTATGGTGTTATTTTCGGTGCGCTGTGTCTTATCACACACCTGATGAGCATCCGTTCCTTTGGCATTCCTTATATGTTGAAGGAAGGCTCCATCCGATACACCGACATCAAAGATACCCTCATCCGTGCGCCGTGGTGGTATATGCGCCTGCGGCCCCAGTTGATCGCTTCCAAAAACAGAGTGCGTATGAGTCGGCACGCAAAGAAAGGAACGTAAGATGACCTCCATACGAAAAATCATTGCCTTGCTGCTCATTGTTCCGCTGCTCTCCAGCCTGTGCGGATGTTGGAACTACCGGCTGCTGGAGGATCTGGGGATCGTGGCAGGGGTAGCGATCGACAAGGGCACCGATGATAAATTTGAACTCACGATGGAGATCGCAGACGCCAAAAGCGGCAAGGAACGAATGGTGGATTCCCACATTATCCACTCCTCCGGAAACACGATTTTCGACGCTGTCCGGGACGGCATCTCCATTATCGGGAAAAAATTATACTGGAGCCATACGCAAGTTATTGTCGTCAGCGAAGAGATTGCCCGGGACGAAATGATCAACGTAATGGATTGGCTGAACCGGGATTCAGAAACCCGCACCGATATTGAACTGTTTGTGGCAAAAGGAATGCCTGCAAAGGATATTTTCACAATAGATAACCCCAGCGGCAATATTATCTCTTTTACGTTGGAGTCAATGATCGAAAACGAGACGAGCTTGTCAAAGGCCAGAAAAACACAGACCTGGAAATTTGCCAATGACCTGATCTCTCCCGGCATTTCCCCGCAAACCCCCGCTGTGATGCTCTGGGACGACAGCAAAGAACAGACGCCCATGGTAGAAGGAGCCGCGCTGTTTCATGATTCTGTTTTTGTCGGCTTTCTGGATGGAGCCGACACCAAGAATCTTCTTTTTGTACAGGACCGAATCGAAGGAGGGCTTTTGACTTTTCCGCTCAACTATCAGGGGAAAAAGCTGTCCGTTTCCCTGGAAATCTTTGAGAACCAGACAAGATTTGAAACCAGCTGGACGAATTCGGTTCCAGAAATAAAGATCACGATGAAAACAATCGTAGCCCTTGATGAGCTGCAGGGCACGCCCGGTGAGATTGACGAGAAGCTGATTGCCGCCCTGGAAGAGGCCGCACAGGTGTATCTGAAAAATAATATCGAGGCTACGATTCGTCTGGTTCAGAACCAATACGACTGCGATACTTTCGGATTTGGAAATTATATTTATCGTACCGAATCTCAGAAATGGAAAAAAATAGAGGCTGACTGGGATACGATTTTCCCGAAGCTGAAAGTGACCGTAGTTCCAAAGGTCATGATTAAAAACAGCGCGACCCAGGAAAAAACGATTTTCGGGGGTGTCGGTTAGTGTTTGCTCTGGTTTTACTCGGGTATGCGTTCATTGTCCTGATCGACACCATTCCTGTTTATAAAGACGGGACGCGCAGAGAATTCTGGGTCTCCACCAGTCTTTTAACTGTCTCTTTGATTGTGGCGGTTTTGTTCTCTCTGGGGGTCGATCTGCCCAGCCCGGCAGATCCCCTGAGACAGCTCATTACAAAAATCTATGGCTTGTAGCGCGAGGATGATATATGGATCAAGAACGCATCACAAACCATCAGCTGTTCAGTATGGTTGTACTGTTTGTTATCGGCAGCTCATTGATCGTCGGAGTGGCGGCGCAGGTTGAAATCGATAAATGGATTGCCATCCTGATTGCTTTGGCTGCGGCCGTGCCTACGCTAATGGTATATATCAAGCTGCTTTCTCTGTTCCCCGGAAAGAATCTGTTCGATATTTTATTCCTTATTTTCGGAAAATGGGTAGGCCGGCTTTTCGTTTTGCTGTACACGTGGTACGCCTTCCACCTGGGCGCTATGGTGCTGCGCAATTTCGGTGAATTTGTCAATATGATGGCCATGCCGGAAACCCCTATGATCATGCCGATTCTGCTGATGGGGGTTTCCTGTATTTGGATCGTCAAGGAAGGAATCGAGGTTTTGGGGCGCAGCGCCTTCTTCCTGCTTCCCATTATCGTCGCCATCATTTTCATTGTGCAGCTGCTGTGCATTCCCCAGTTGAACCTGCAGTTTTTAACGCCGATTCTGGCGGACGGCTGGGAACCTGTATTGGAAGGCGCTTTCTCCACCTTTTCGTTTCCTTTTGCTGAAACTGTTCTATTTGCCGCCGTCTTATGCTGTCCGGCAAATAAAAAAGCTCCCTACAAACCCTTTTTAGGCGGACTGATTGCAGGCGCATTCATTATTCTGACCGTCACCTTCCGAAATCTTATGGTTATGGGGGCCACCTTAAAGCAGAGCCCTTATTTCCCTTCCTATATTGCGGTGGGAAGAATCCGCATCGGCGATTTTTTACAGCGTATGGAAATCACGGTATCGATCGTCTTCGTGGTCGGGGCGTTTATCAAAATCAGCATTTGTCTGCTTGCCGCCAGTACCGGAGTCAAAAAGCTGGCCGGCCTGAATCATTTTCGCTCTGTCGTTATGCCGATCGGCATACTGATGATTCTGCTGGCGAACGGAATTTATAAAAACACCATAGAAATGGTAAAATGGGCCTTTGATATTTATTCTTACTATGCGCTGCCGTTTCAGCTGTTTATCCCTCTTGTATTGTTAGGAATCGCCCTGATTAGTAAGCATAAGAAAAAGAAGGCCAATGAGCAGCCTTCTTCTTAATGATAGAAAACAGCAGAAAGGCCACACAATCTGAATTTTTCCGCAGACGAACCAGCGCCTTAAAAGATTGATGCTTTTGCGGGGTGTCCGTCTTCTATATAATAAAAAGGATAGAAAGGGAGAAGGCTCTGCTCTTCTCCCTTAGCAGGCAATTATTCGTTTTCTGTCGCCCTTTCCCATGCAATGATTGTTCATAATTTTATTTTATAATGACCTTGTCCCTATTTGAATCGGAGATAGCACACTTTCATAAAATATAAAAGTAAATTATTCCGTAAATTATATAATTTGTTTGAGTTTTTTTGAGTTTATTTGTAGCTCTTATTTTATCATAAGAATTATATAGCGGCTAGCGGCACAACTTTTACACCGGCAGTATGATTCGGCCCAATTTTTGTCAAGCTATATAAAATTCAATAACATGCCATAGAAAAAGCCATATGCAAAGATCAAGTTTTTTGTATTAGACAAACATATCTCTTCCTGCTACAATAAGTAAGATTGTTTAAATTGTAATTTTGTTTCTTTGCCAGCTTTTGATCTGAACGTTTGAAAGTATGGGATTCCAGCTTCCAGGAACTCTTCCCAAGTCATGGGACCGCGTTTTTCCCAAAGCTGAATCCAATGATAAAGCAGCAGAGTCAGTTATTCCTCATCGTGCCAGTTCTTTTGGCACTGTTCTTATGCCGATTGATTGAATTACTCATAAAAAGCGGCGTTGTTTCGTGAATAAACAACGGAACGCGCTGTGAAAATTGTGATACAAATGAAAGGAAGATTCTCATGAAATGTCTCATTATTGACGCTGTCCATAGCTCTATTTCGGAAGAGCTCGGCAAGTACATGCAGGTTGATACCCACATGCTCCCCTCCCAGCAGGAGCTGGCCAAACTGATTCCCGATTACGATGTGCTGGTCATGCGTGTTGACCCCGCCATCAACAAGGAAATTCTGGACGCAGCCAAGAACCTGAAGGTGATCGGCGTTTGCTCCGTCGGTCTGAACCACGTTGACCTGGAGACCGCCAAGGCAAAGGGCATTCAGGTGTTCAACGCACCCGGCCTGAACGCCAACGCCGTAGCAGAGCTGACCCTCTCTAAGA
>OFCQ01000285.1_pt1 | contig 27605 bp, 26 predicted proteins | sample 1520861 | NCBI WGS metagenome assembly OFCQ01 (sample SAMEA2699036, study PRJEB24076) | metagenome | biome: Human gut stool | place: Spain | collected 2012-11-21 | reverse complement strand
AGCACCGGCTTAGCGATTTTGTTTTCTTGAGCAGTTCTTTTATCAATATAGCTTTGAGCTTGTGCTATAATAACCTCACGGCGTAAGCGAAAGCAAAGCGCCTGAGAGAGCATGGAACCACCGGCTTAGCGGTTTTGTTTTCTCTGGCAACTCTTTTATCAATATAGTTCTGAGCTTGTGCTATAATAGTCTCAGGGAACTTCTTTTCATAATAAAATACGGTTTTATGATTGCCGTTATGTCATCATCAGCTTGTATCCGAATTTGGAACAAGCTCTATTCACCAATAAAAAAACAGAACGGAGGCAGTGTTATGTCAGAAATCTATTTAGCGGGCGGATGTTTTTGGGGTACTGAAAAATACCTCTCTGCTATTCCCGGAGTCTTATCCACACAGACTGGCTATGCAAACGGAACGACGGATTCCCCGACCTATGAAGAGGTTTGCAACCAAAACACCGGGCATGCCGAAACGGTGCGCGTTGTTTATGACCCACAGAAGCTGTCTCTGGGATTTTTGCTGGAGCTATACTACGGTTCGATCAATCCGCTGTCGCTCAACCGGCAGGGCGGCGATGTCGGGCGTCAGTACCGCACTGGAATCTATTACACCGATGCAGACGATCTGCCGGTGATCGAACAGTCTTTGGCCCGCCTGCAAAAGCGATACGACCGCCGCATTGCGATTGAGGTACAGCCGCTTTCGAATTACTTCCCGGCAGAAGAATACCACCAGAAATACCTGGACAAGAACCCGGGCGGCTATTGCCATATTGCTCCGGTACAGTTTGAAAAAGTCAAGCAGGCGGTCGTGAACCCTGCGGACTATCAATTGCCCGACGACGAGACCCTGCGCAGCAGCTTAACGCCTTTGCAATACAAGGTGACGCAGCAGCAGGCGACGGAGCCGCCATTCCAGAATGAGTTCGACCATCAATTCCGCTCCGGCATCTATGTGGACATCACAACCAGAGAACCGCTTTTTTCTTCCAGCGATAAATTTGATTCCGGCTGCGGGTGGCCCAGCTTTGCAAAGCCGATTGACCCCAATGTGGTACGGGAACAAACCGACTCCTCTCATGGGATGCTGCGCACAGAGGTCAAAAGCCGCGTGGGTGACGCCCATCTGGGTCACGTATTCCCGGATGGCCCGAAGGAGCTGGGCGGCCAGCGGTACTGCATCAACAGCGCTGCGCTAAGGTTTATCCCGAAGGAAGAAATGGAGCGCGAAGGCTATGGATACCTTCTGCCGCTCGTCCGCTGAAGGCGCGCCTGCTTTCGTTCCCCCCTAAAAAAAGAGCCTCCGATTGTTTACAATCGGAGGCTCTTTTGGGGTGAAGTCCGCTTATCCCCCGATCCACTCCCCGCCATTGACATGCAGAGTTTGACCTGTCATATAACGGGAATCATCGCAGGCAAGATAAACATAGGCCGGGGCGATTTCAAAGGGCTGCCCGGCCCGTTTCATGGGAGTGTTGACCCCGAAGGACTGGATTGCTTCCGGCGGCTGAGAACCGGCGGCCGGCTGCAGCGGAGTCCAGAAGGGGCCGGGAGCAACCGCATTGACCCGAATGCCCTTTTGCGCCAGATTGAGCGCCAGAGAACGGGAAAAAGACACGATCGCACCCTTGGTGGCGGAATAATCGATCATATTTTCCGCTCCGCGGTAAGCGACAACGGAAGCGGTATTGATAATGCTGTCCCCCTCGTGCAAATGCGGGAGCGCGAATTTCGTGATATAAAAGAAGGAAAAGATATTCGTGGAAAAAGTGTCGTGCAGCTGCTCGGCGGTAATGTCTTCGAGGCTTTGCTGTACATACTGAACGCCGCAGTTATTGACCACTACCTGCAGGCTGCCAAATTGCCGTACCGTATATTCCACCACCTGGCGGCAGGCATCCTCATTGCGAAGATCTGCCTCCAGCAGCAGGCAAAGCCCTCCATACTGCTGCTCGATCACCCGTTTTGTCTCCTGAGCATCCCTGCGCTCGTTCAGATAGGCAATGGCCGTATTGCCTCCCTCTTTGGCAAAAGCCACCGCCACCGCCCGGCCGATCCCGCTGTCGCCCCCGGTGATGATCGCAGTCTTTCCTTTGAGCTTTCCCGCAGCCTTGTATTCGGGATTGTCAAAGATCGGCGGCGGCTTCATCAGATATTCCATACCGGGCTGCACATTCTGCTGTTGTGATGGAAATGCGATCGGCTCTTCTCTGCATACCTCTTTGCTTCCGTAGTATGGATAGATTGGATACATAAAACAATAACTCCCTTTCCCCCATCGATCTGTCTTCTATTCAAATATATTCCTGGCAAGAGAAAAAAGTAATCCTGCCATAAAATATTTTGGGAGGAAAAGATCGGCGGCAGAAAAAACGGCGCCCCCGCAAAAGCAGGGGCGCCGCATAAAAGGGAATCGATATAAGCGGAATCAGAGTGTTACGCCGTCTTTAAAGATCGGCAGGTCGCGCTTGTCTAGGCTTTCGGATTTTGCGTGCTTGCTGCCGGAAGCGACATCCACGACAAAATTGAAGAACTCCTCGGCGACATCGCGCATGGAACGGCCTTCCAGAAGCTGACCGGCATTAAAATCGATCCATCCGGCCTTTTTCTTACTGAGCGCCGTGTTGCTGGAAATCTTGATGGTAGGAACAGGACAGGCAAACGGCGTGCCGCGGCCCGTGGTGAACAGAACGATATGCGCCCCGGAGATCGCCAGCGCTGTGGACGCCACCAGATCGTTGCCCGGCCCTTGCAGCAGGTTCAGCCCCTTCTGGGTAACTGCCTGACCATAACTCAGGACATCCACCACCTTGCTGCTGCCGCCCTTCTGGATGCACCCGAGGGATTTATCCTCCAGTGTGGTGATTCCGCCGGCCTTGTTGCCGGGGGACGGGTTGGAGTCGATCTCTTCCCCATAGCGCATAAAGTATTTTTTAAAGTTGTTGATCAGATCGACCGTCTTGTCAAAGGTCTGACGGTCTTTTCCGCGGTTCATCAGGATCGTTTCAGCGCCGAACATCTCCGGCACCTCGGTTAAAATACTGGTGCCGCCCTGCGCGACCAGCAGATCAGAAAACGCGCCGACGAGCGGATTCGCGGTGATGCCGGAGAACCCGTCGGAGCCGCCGCATTTCAGACCGATCACGAGATCGGAAACGCTGCACTCCTCCCGATGGAACTGCGACGCATACCGGCACAGCTCTTCCATCAGACGGACGCCCTCTTCCACCTCGTCTTCAAATTCCTGACAGATCATGAATTTGATGCGCTCGGGGTCGTAATCCCCCAGCACCTTCTTCATCTGCTCCATGGTGTTGTTTTCACAGCCGAGGCCCACCACCAAAACCGCTCCGGCGTTCGGGTGATGCGCCATCCCTGCCAGAGCCAGCTGGGTGTTCACATGGTCACCGGAAAGCTGCGAGCAGCCGTAGGGATGGGTATAGCAGAAGATGCCGTCCAGCTCGGGGGTTAAAAACTGCTGAGACTGCAGCTCGATCTGCTTGACGATGGAATTGACGCACCCCACGGTCGGGATGATCCAAACCTCGTTGCGAACGCCCACCTTACCGTCTTTTCTGCGGTAGCCCTGAAAGCTTTTTGGCGCGATGGCCTCCAACTCGTGAAAATCGGGCGTGTAGGTGTAGTCCAGCAGTTCGCCGAGCGTCGTTTTGACATTATGGGTATGCACCCACTCCCCGCGCTGAATCGGGCGGGCCGCGGTGCCGATGGGAAAGCCGTATTTGATGATCGGCTCCCCCTTCTCCATCTCTTTCAGTGCAATCTTATGGCCCGGCGGCACATCGTTTACCGTGATCAGCTCTTGTCCGTCCACGTCGAGCACCGTTCCCGCGGGAATCGGCTGCAGTGCGACGATGACCGTATCTTTCGGGTTAATTTGATAAAACTGGTTCATAGAAGCCCCCTCCGTTTATTTTCCCAGCAGCTTGCGAATTGCGGCTGTCATTCCGTTCACACGGATGTCCTCGAGATCGGCGGTTACTGCTTCCGCAAAATCGCCGTACTTTGTCAGGTCCTCGCCCCAGAATTCCACATGCGACGCGGCCGCGCGCACATATTCCGCCGCAGGCAGCTTGCAGTGCGTCAGGAAGAATTCCATCACCGGCTCGTCATCCTTAAAGCGATAAGGCTCGCCGCCGCGCAGGCAGACCATCACGCCGTCTTCCAGCTTTTCAATGGTATAGAACGCGAGCAGGGCTGCGAAGGAGAAGGTAAGGAATTTGGGCGCTTTGCCGCTTGCCGCATACTGATCCTTAAAGGTGGGCAGAATGCGGGATTTCCATTTGGAAACAGAGTTCAGCGCGATGGAGAGAATCTCGTGGTCGACAAACGGGTTGTCGAAGCGCTCCAGCACCGAGTTGGCAAAGGCCTCCGCCTGCTCGCGGGGCAGCTTGACGGTGGGTACGATCTCGTCGAACACGGTGCGCTCCATCAGCTCACGGCACAGGGGGTCCTGCATTGCGTCGCGCACAATGTTTTTGCCGGTCAGATACGCCGCCAGAACACAGGAGGTATGCGCACCGTTGAGGATACGCACCTTTCTCTCGCGGTACGGCTTCTGGTTATCGGTAAAGATCACGTCCATCCCGGTTTTGCCGAGATGATCGATCGGCAGCTCGCCGGAAATATCCTTGTCGCTTTCGATGACCCACAGGGCGAACGGCTCGCCGGCATCCAGCAGCTCATCCTGATAGCCGAGCTCCTTTTCGCAGATCGCATCGGCTTCCCCTCTGGGGTAACCGCTGACAATGCGGTCTACCAGCGTGCTGCAGAACACGCAGCTTTCAGCCACCCAGCTTTTGAATTCATCGCCGAGCTTCCACAGGTCGATCAGGCGGTTTACACAGTCGCGCAGCTTGCCGCCGTTATTTTCGATCAGCTCCACCGGCAGTATGATCAGACCTTTGTCCTTCGCACCGGAAAACGCCTCATAGCGCTCATGCAGAAACTTGGTCAGCTTGCCGGGGTAGGTATTGGGGGGAGTCAGCTCAAAGCGGTCGGTTTCGTCATATACGATGCCCGCTTCCGTCGTGTTCGACACCACAAAGCGCAGGCCGGGGAGCTTCGCCAGGGCGGCATATTCCTCGTACTCGCCGTAGGCATCCACCACCTGATTGATGCAGGTGACCACGCGGTTTTCCACATAGGGCTCGCCGTTTCTGCGGCCGCGCAGAGAAACCGTATACAGATTGTTCTGCTTGTGAAAACGCTCCAGAGTTCCGAACGAGATCGGCTTTACCACGGCTACGTCGCCGTTAAACGCCCCCTTCTCGTTGGCGACGTCAATAAAATAGTCCACAAAGGCTCTCAAAAAATTCCCTTCGCCGAATTGTACGACCTTTATCTCGCGGGGTGTGCGCGAATGAAGCTCCTGAATCTGTTTCATAACAACGATAACTCCTTTTCCTAACTGTTCTTCAATGAAAGCATCAAGGGATTACTCTTCCCACTTTTCCATTGAAGATTTCCATTTACAGCCGATGTAAGTGCTTACATTTTTCATTTTAGCATTTAGGGGACAAATGTCAATAGATTTTTCAAAAGCTTTTGTATTATTCTTTCATCATCCATAAAAACTAAATTTTCAGGAAAATATCCTTGATTTTTTAGATAGAAAAGGATATACTCAATTGTAAGCCCTTACAAAAGAGGTGATGCTTCGTTTTATGAACATTTATGATATTGCACAGCGCAGCGGCGTTTCGATCGCTACGGTTTCGCGCGTGATGAACGGCAGCCCCAACGTGAGCGCCGCCACGCGGGAAAAGGTGATGGCCGTGATCGAGCAGGAAGACTACATTCCGAACGCGTTCGCGCGCGGCCTGAACCTGAACTCCATGAAAATCATCGGGATTCTGTGCACCGATATTGCCGATACCTTTTACGCGAAGGCGGTTTCTCTGGTGGAGGGACTGCTGCGCCGAAACGGGTTTGACGCGCTTTTGTGCTGCACCGGGAATGACCTGGAGGACAAGAAAAAATACCTGGAGCTGCTTTTGGCCAAACGGGTGGACGCGGTGATTCTGATCGGCTCCGCTTTTAAAGAGAATGTGGACAACAGCCATATTGAAAACGCGGCAAAGCAGGTTCCCGTTATCATTATCAACGGGCTGGTAGAGCTGCCCGGCACCTACTGCGTCACCTGCGACGAGCAGTCCGCCGTGGCGCAGAACGTAGCTCTGCTGAACCGCCAGAAGCACCGCGATATTCTCTATCTTTACGATATCCTGACGTACAGCGGCTGCTCCAAGCTCAGCGGCTACCGGGCCGGGATGAAGCAGTGCGGACTGCCGGTCAATGAAAATCTGATTGTGCAGGTGCCCAAATCGGTGGATGAAGTCAAACGCCGCGTGCTTTCGCTTCTTGAATCGGGCGTGTCCTTCAGCGCCGTGATGGCGTCGGAAGACCTGCTGGCGATTGGCGCGATGAAAGCGCTGCAGGAATTTGGCCGCAGCGCGCCGGTGATCGGCTTTAACAATTCGATTTTGTCTGAGTGCTGCTCCCCTTCCCTTACGAGTGTGGACAACATGCTCGACACGCTCTGCCCCGCGGCCATCTCGATGCTGACCGGGATTCTGGAGGGAAAAAGTGTACCGCAGAAAATGGTGATCTCCGCTACGCTGGTGCAGCGGGACACCTTTCATACCGATCTGCAATAAAATGCGGAAAGCAGGTTGTCTGCTCCCGCTTTCAGCAGGAAAGGAACAGCCATTGCGATTTCATGTTTTATGGAAGATCGGTATTTAATGTGATGAAAGAAAGAACTGGAGGATCAAATCATGAAAAAGTTTTTGGATGACGATTTCCTGTTGACCAACGAAACGGCGAGAACGCTGTTTCACGACTACGCGAGCAAAATGCCGATCATCGACTATCACTGCCACATCATCCCGCAGGAGATCGCCGAGAACCGCAAGTTTGACAACATCACGCAGGTATGGCTGGGCGGCGACCATTACAAATGGCGTGTCATCCGCTCCTGCGGCGTAGACGAGGATTTGATTACCGGCAACAAGAGCAGCGACCGCGAAAAGTTCCAGAAATTTGCCGAGTGCCTGCCGAAAGCGATCGGCAACCCGGTCTACCACTGGACGCACCTGGAGCTGCGCCGCTACTTTGGCTATGACGGCGTTTTGAATGCCGATACCGCCGAGGAAGTGTGGAACCTGTGCAACAAAAAGCTGCAGGAAGACGGCATGAGCGTTCGCGGGCTGATCAAGCAGTCTAACGTTAGGGCAATCGCAACCACTGATGATCCGATCGATTCTTTGGAATGGCACCAGAAGCTGAAGGACGACCCCACTTTCGATGTAAAGGTGGTACCGGCCTGGCGCCCCGACAAGGCAATGAATATCAATAAACCCGACTTTGCGGAGTATATGCAGAAGCTCGCAAAGGTCAGCGGCGTTTCCATTCAGACCGTCGAAGATGTGCGCACCGCGCTGGCCAAACGAATGGAATTCTTCGACAGCATGGGCTGCCGCGCTTCTGACCACGGCGTGGATTATATGATGTACAATCCCGCTACGGAAGAGGAGCTCAACGCCATCCTGAAAAAGGGCCTGAACGGTCAGGCTTTGACACAGGACGAAATCGAAAAATACAAGTATGCGATTCTTCTGTTCGTCGGCCGCAAATACGCGAAGCTCGGCTGGGTGATGGAGCTGCACTATGGCGCGCTGCGCAGCGTTAACGACCGCATGTTTGACCGCGTTGGCCCGGACAGCGGCTTTGACTGCATCGCCACCTACTGCTGCGCGGACAGCGCGGCAAAATTCCTGAATGAGCTGAACAACACCGGCGAGCTGCCCAAAACCATCATCTACCCCCTGAACCCCACGGATAACGCGATGGTCGGCGCCTTGATCGGGTGCTTCCAGGGAACCGAAGCCGAGGGCAAGCTGCAGCAGGGCTCCGCATGGTGGTTCAACGACACCAAGACGGGTATGATCGAGCAGATGACGAGCCTCGCGAATCTTGGGGTACTCGGCACCTTTGCCGGTATGCTGACCGACTCCAGAAGCTTTTTGTCCTACACCCGCCACGAGTATTTCCGCCGCATCCTGTGCAACCTGATCGGCACATGGGTAGAGAACGGCGAATATCCGGATGATATCGAGTTCCTCGGCAAAATGGTGCAGGATATTTCCTTCAACAATACCAACCGCTATTTTGGGTTTCACGTATAATCCTTTTTCATCTTCCCCCCTAATTGGAAAGGGCCTCCGCAATTTGCGGAGGCCCTTTCTATTGCAGCCGAAGAGTTTCTTTTGGCAGCCTGATTATAAAGCCGGATTCTTTTGTTTATGCTCCATCCGCAGACAGTGAACGATCCGGATGGCCGATGACAGGATACAGAACAGGATCGTCATTGCAAACAGGCCGATCCGCGCTTTGGGTACTATACTGCTCACTAATAACGTCAAAATAGGCAATCCATATAATAACGCCGCCGACAATCTTCCGAAAGGGTCAAAAAAGAATGCGTTTTGCCTTTCGCCGATCTGTCTGCTCCAGTGGGATGTCAGCAGAAATTCAGTAAATTTTATGATAATAACGATCGGCAGGATCATCGGCATTCTGCCTGTGAGCCAAAGCGACAGACAGGATACTATTATAAAAAACAAATCACAGGAAACGTCTAACCACGCGCCAAGAGCTGAGGCCGCATGCAAGGTGCGGGCCAGCTTTCCATCCAGCCAATCCGTAAGAGAAACCAATAAAAAAACGATCAGGCAGGGCCACAGCGGCTGTTCCAGCTCGATACAAAAGAATCCAAACAAAAAGGCAAGCGGGATTCTGGACAAGGTCATTATCGTCACGAATGCTTTTTTCATTTTAATTCAGATCACACCCCCAAACACAGGATTCTGAAGGAAGGATTTACGCATTCGTACCTTGCTGCTTCGTGATTCCCAGCGCTGCAAATTTGACAAGCCACTGAACCGTTTGAAGGGCCCCGGCAGAAGAATGATCCTCTAAATTGGCATCTAAATAAGCCAGCGCGTCAAATACGGCCATAATCTCTTCATTGCTCATATCTTCGCGCAATTTATGGTCACAACGCCATTGGTCGAGCAATGCTTCTAAGAACCCCCGAACAGAGGTCGCGTAGTTCTGCGGATTGTTTTGATAATAGGCTTTTAATTCTTTTTCAATATTTCCTGCGCACCATTCGCATAAAATCAGGTTATTCTTCATTGCTTCCATATTCAGAGAAATGAATTTTTGCGCGATCTCCGCAGGCCAGGCGGACAGATCCAAAGATTTTATGATATGATCTTTGACCTTTTTATTTTCTTCCATGTAAATTTCTATGAACAGGTCTTCCTTGGATGGATAATAATGATAAAAGGACCCCACGCTGATCCCGGCCAAACGAGTGATGTCTGCTACATTCACAGACTTAAACCCGTTTTTTGAAAAAAGCTCATAAGCGGCTGAGAAAATATCTTCTTTTTTCCCCAAAATACTCCCTCCTCAGAATATGAATGAATATAAATTTTATTCATTCATATTCTATCAGGCTTTTTTGTTTTCGTCAAGCTGTTTGATCGCTGTTTTTCTTCTTCCCCTCCCGATCCGTTCGCGACTTTTATCGCACTGCTCCTTGATGTGCCCTGTGCAGGAATACAAAAGACAAGCAGCCGTAATTGAAACGAGAAAAGCGCCCATGAACCGCGGTTCATGGGCGCCCTTTTCATTTATAATAGTATATCGAACGATGTTTCAGCCTAACTTCACCGAAAGAAAAGCCCTTTCACGTCCTGGTTCAGCACTGGAGAGATCAGGCAGAGAATCAGCTCTTCTACGGCTGCAAGGGTGGCAAACAGGCAAACCGCCGCCCCGGCCGAAAGCCCCCAAAGGGGAAACCCGTAGGGCAGGCAGAACAGCAGCAGCCCCGCCGCCTTATTGGCATAGGTGTGCAGAAAAGCGGCCTGCTTGTGTCGGACATACCCGGCCGCGAGAGAAGAAAACTTGATGAGCGCGATGCCGGCAATCCACCAAAAGAGCCAGACCGGCAGGTTCATGGCCGGAACCAGCCGGAACAGCAGCACCGCGGCAAAAGTAAAGTCCGCCGCGCTGTCGAGCCGGGCGCCCGCCGGGCCGGCACAGCCGAGCCTTCGGGCAAGGTACCCGTCGAGCATATCGCTGATTCCGCAGATGGTATACAGCACAAAGAACCATACGGAAAAAGGCCGCAGAAACAGCAGCGGAACGCACAGCACGATCCGCAGCAGAGTCAGCGCATTCGGCAGATACTTCATATGGAATTACCCCTCGGCAGACTGTTCCCTCCAGCCCTTGCAGACATCGACCCAGCCCTGAGCGCGGGAGCATTCCAGCAGCTCATCGCACGTGAGCTCAATGGCTGAATTCGAGGTTCCGCAGGCCGGGAACACCGTTTGAAAGCGGCGCAGGGATTCATCCAGATACACCTTCGCCCCTTCGGGATTGTCAAACGGGCAGATCCCCCCTACACGGTAGCCGGTCAGCTCTTCCGTCTCCTCCGGCACAAGCATTCTGGCTTTCATGCCAAAGTGACGCTTGAATGCGGAATTGTCGATCTTCCCATCGCCGGCGGCAACAATTAAAATGCAGCCGTTTTCATCCTTTAAAGAGATTGTCTTGGCGATTCTGGCGGGCTCCACTCCCAGCGCCTCGGCGGCAAGCTCCACTGTCGCGCTGGATACATCGAACTCCTGCACCTGGCCATCCTTTTCAAACTGCTTTAAATATTCCCGAACTCTTGTCGTACTCATATCGGTAACGCCTCCGTTTCAGCGCCTTAGGCGCGCTGCGCTTTCATTTCCAGATATTCTTCATACGTTGTCATGCGGTCAAGCACGCCGCCCTCGGGTAGAATCTCTATGATGCGGTTCGCGACCGTCTGCACGAACTGGTGGTCGTGAGAAGCAAACAGGATCACGCCCTTGAACTCGATCATGCCGTTGTTCACCGCCGTGATGGACTCCAGATCGAGGTGATTGGTGGGCTGGTCGAGCAGCAGGACGTTCGAGCCGAACATCATCATGCGCGAAAGCATGCAGCGCACTTTCTCACCGCCGGAGAGCACATTCACCGGCTTCAACACATCCTCGCCGGAGAAGAGCATCTTGCCCAAGAAACCGCGCAGGTAAGTTTCTGTGGTATCCTTTGAATACTGCTCGAGCCATCTGAGGATGCTCAGGTCGCAGTCATTGAAGTATTCCGAGTTGTCCTGAGGAAAATACGACTGTGTGGTGCTCACGCCCCATTTGAATGTTCCCTCGTCCGGCGTGAGCTCTTCCGTCAGGATTTTGAACAGGGTGGTAACGGCCAGCTTGTTTTCCGCGAGGAACGCGATTTTGTCGCCCTTGTTGACGCGGAACGAAATATTGTCGAGCACCTTGACGCCGTCTATCGTTTTGCTCAGATTTTCCACCGTGAGGATTTCCTTGCCGGGTTCGCGGTCCATCGTAAAGCCCACATAGGGGTAACGGCGGGATGAAGCGGGCATTTCCTCCACGGTGATTTTATCCAGCAGCTTTTTACGCGAGGTAGCCTGCTTGGATTTCGATTTGTTCGCGGAAAAGCGCTGAATAAACGCCTGCAGCTCTTTGATCTTGTCTTCATTTTTGCGGTTCTGGTCGCGCATCACGCGCTGAATCAGCTGGCTGGACTCATACCAGAAATCGTAGTTGCCCACATACATGCGGATTTTGGTATAGTCGATGTCTACAATGTGGGTGCAGATATCATTCAGGAAATGACGGTCATGCGACACCACGATGACGGTGCCGATGTAATCCATCAGAAAATCCTCGAGCCAGTGGATGGAATCGACGTCCAGACCGTTCGTCGGCTCGTCCAGCAGAATAATATCGGGCTGGCCGAACAGCGCCTGCGCCAGCAGAATCTTTACCTTTTCCGTTTCGGAAAGCGCGCCCATCTGCGAATGCAGCAGGTCGACCGAAAGGCCCAGACCCTGCAGGAGCTTGCCCGCCTCGGTCTCGGCGTCCCAGCCGTTCATTTCGGCGAACTCCGCTTCCAGCTCTGCCGCCAGATTGCCGTCTTCCTCCGAAAAATCCTCTTTTGCGTACAGGGCGTCCTTCTGCTTGGAAACCTCGTACAGGCGCGGATTGCCCTGCAAAATCGTATCAAACACCGTAAAGGCGTCAAACGCGTAGTGATCCTGCTTGAGCACCGACATGCGCAGCTTGGGGTCGATGATGACCTCGCCCTTGGTCGGTTCCAGCTCGCCGGACAGGATTTTCAAAAAGGTCGATTTTCCAGCGCCGTTCGCGCCGATCACGCCGTAGCAGTTGCCCGGGGTGAAGAGCAGGTTAACGCCTGAAAATAAATTCTGCCCGTTAAAGCCCAATCCCAATTCGGATACTGTTATCATGTGCTGTTTCCTCCGTTACTTCTAAGGGGCGGAATCCCCCGCCCGTTCTATACAAATACCGTTTTATTCTACCACAAACGGACATAAATTCAAAATTTTATTTCGATCTTCGTTACAGCCGCCGAAGCGGCATCGCTTTTCTGCCCCGGGCTTGTGCAAAACAGCGGACTTTCGTATCTCTTTCTCAATGACAGTCCGCACCACTTCATTGATTCATGAATCAGTTCCTCCTGAAAATACCTGCACTTTTCTTCAGTACCCAAACCGGACAATTTAAAACGGAGGATTACTTTTTCAATTCTTTATTGTTCGAAGAGGATCTTTCACACTTGTTTAAAACATTTTTCAAAGCAAAAGCAGTTTCATCGCTGATGAGATGCTCCATTTTACACGCATCTTCGCTTGCCGTTTGCTCATTCACATCGCAAAAGTGAATCAATAGTTGTTTGATCAGCTGAAACTTTGCTGTAATGATTTGCCCTTGCTTTTGTCCTTTATCAGTAAGGCAGATTTCACCGTGCAAGGGCTTTACAACGAATCCCTCTTCCTGTAATGCAGTTACAGCACTATTCACACTGGGCTTTGAAACTCCCAAATAAACAGCAAGATCAATGGAACGGACGAATCGCGCTTTTTCCGACAACTGATAGATCGCTTTTAAATATTCCTCCTTGGAAGGGCTCATTTTTTTCCCCGGATGAGAACATGTATTTTTACCCACCACTGATCCCCCTTATGTGAATCGAAGATAAAATGCGTATCTGTGCCATACGCCCAGATAGATTCATTCGTTTTTCTTTTGAAAGAGTTTATCAGCTTCTTCTTTTTCCTGCTTATGATCAAAAGAACAAGCCTGCGGAAGCATTGGGCAACCATACAGGTAAAGCGGAAAAGAAATGCATGAAATGAAAGAATTGTAAACGGCGCATACATTCTTTTCCTCCGCTTCAATCCCTTTCTCTCTGTGCCCCCGCTCACTCATTTCACTGTTACCAGAAGCCATAGGGGACTTTGAAGATTTTTTCTTTTTGATGTTAGCACCTTCTAACATAACGATATTAAAAAATGTGTATAGCAGCTATACGCTTATGCAAAAATTTTATTCATCAAAATTTTCATTGAAAAATTTCACCCTGTTTATCAGGGACGACAAAAAGTTTATTAGAAACGCCAATTCCTGTTCGGAAGCATTTTTTAGCTCATCTTCTACCATACTATTTAAAACAGCATGGTAATGCATATGGTTGTTATGCGCCTTTTTACCCTTTTCAGTCAGGTTCAATGAATACCTGGATAAATTGAGATCATCAATTTCCTTTATTACCAGAGCCTTTCTCTCCAGTTTTTTAAGGATTTCAGAAACAGCGCCTTTTGTTACTCCCAGTATATCTGCCAAACCGCCCACATGAATACCAGGATGCTCGGCGATAGCCATGATGACATGTATTTCAGAGTGAAAAATCGGCACATCTGTCCCGTAATAACGGGTCTTTTTATCCAGATCAACTAAGGCAAGCGCTAAATGCAGAGATTTGTACGCAATTTCATGTTTGTCGTTTATCATTTTATCCATGTCCATAGTATATGGTTGCCATACGCTTTTGTCAAGTATCGCAATGACATCTTTGTGAAAACGAAATTGCAGGATTGTCACAGGGACCGGACAGTGAAATGACAAAGAAATTCACGGGGAGCAAGGCAGTGAATCGATGTACCGGAAAATTGTTGAAACGATTTTAGCCTCCAACCAGCGAAGCGCCAATTCTTATTTTTTCTGAATTGTCCAATCGCATTGTATTTTTGCGATCTTGTGCAAAACAGCGGACTTTTGCCCCTTGAAAAAATATTCCGGGCATGATATATTGAATATAAATAACGCGAAGAAAAAGGAAAGTACCCGTTTTTCCCCGGACAGAGAGAGCGTGCCATGGGCTGGAAGCATGCTTGCGGACGGATTTCGGAGAAGTTCCCTTTGGAGCGGCGCTGCTGAACCTATTGTAAGTAGGCGGCGACGGCAGGCACCGTTACAGGCCGCAAAAGTGTTTGAGGATTCAAAAATCAGGGTGGTACCGCGGAGGAGTTTTGCCTTCGTCCCTTTTTCATAAGGGGACGAAGGCTTTTTTTATTTCCGCGTATTTGTTCTCAAGCGAAACGTGCACGGCAAAGTACTGAAAGGCCACCGATTTCTTTCTCCTTTTACAGAAAAGGAATCGAGGCACTTATTTTGTAATGCGGCACTCTCACAAAACACACCGAAAGGAAGAATATTCATGAAGCAGCAGCTGGAAGCCATCCGCGACAGTGCGGTAAAAGAGCTGGCCCAGGCAAAGGGACAGCAGGTTCTGGAAACGCTTCGGGTCAAATACCTGGGCAAAAAGGGCGAGCTGACCTCTATTTTGAAGCGGATGGGCGGCCTTTCCGCCGAAGAGCGTCCGGTGATTGGTCAGCTGGCCAATCAGGTTCGCTCCCTGATTGAGGAGGAGCTGACGAAACGCGCCTCCGAGCTGAAGGATCAGGTTGTGCAGGCACGTCTGGAGCAGGAAAAATTGGATGTGACTCTGCCCGGCAAGCACCACGAGCTGGGCGCGAAACACCCGCTCTCGATCGTACTGGACGAAATCAAAGAAATTTTCGTCGGCATGGGCTTTGAAATCGTAGACGGCCCCGAGGTAGAGTACGACTACTACAACTTTGAGGCGCTGAACATCCCCAAAAATCACCCCGCGCGCGACACGCAGGATACCTTCTATATCAACGACAATATCGTTCTGCGCACGCAGACCTCCCCCGTACAGGTGCGCGTGATGGAGAAAACACAGCCGCCGATCCGCATTATTTCGCCCGGCCGCGTGTACCGCTCCGACGCGGTGGACGCCACCCACTCCCCGCTGTTCCACCAGATCGAGGGACTTGTTGTGGATAAGGGCATCACCTTCGCAAACCTGAAGGATACTCTCGAAACCTTTGTCAAGCGCCTATACGGTGAAGATTCCGTCGTGCGTTTCCGCCCGCACCACTTCCCGTTTACAGAACCGTCCGCCGAGGTGGATGTGCAGTGCTTTAACTGCCACGGCGAGGGCTGCCGCCTGTGCAAGGGCGAGGGCTGGATCGAAATTCTGGGCTGCGGCATGGTACACCCGAAGGTGCTCTCGAACTGCGGCATCGACCCAGAGGTGTACAGCGGCTTTGCGCTCGGCATGGGCTTGGAGCGCGTCGTCATGCGCCGCTACAACATTGATGATCTGCGTCTGTTCTATGAGAACGATATCCGATTCTTGAAGCAGTTTTAGGAGGTGAGCACAGAATGAATCTTTCGATGAAATGGTTAAAGGAATTTGTTGCGCTGGACCCGATGCCCATGCGTGATTTCACGGAGGCAGTTACGATTTCCGGCTCGAAAGTAGAAGAATACCACACAGAGGGAACCGACATTGACAAGGTCGTCGTCGGCCGCGTACTGTCGATTACGCCGCATCCCGATTCGGATCACCTGCTGATCTGCTCGGTTGATGTCGGTGAAACCGAGCCGGTTCAGATCGTGACCGGTGCGCAGAACCTGAAGGAAAACGATCTGGTTCCTGCGGCGCTGCACGGCTCTACCCTGCCGAACGGCGTAAAAATCAAAAAAGGCAAGCTGCGCGGCGTAGAGAGCTTTGGCATGATGTGCTCCCTGAGCGAGCTGGGCCTGACGCTGAACGACTTCCCCTATGCGATTGAAAACGGTATTTTCGTGCTGCAGGAGGACTGCAAGCCCGGCGACCCGATTCAGCAGGCGATTGGCCTTGACGATACGCAGGTGGAGTTTGAGATCACCTCGAACCGCCCCGACTGCTTCTCTGTGATCGGTCTGGCGCGCGAAGTGGCTGCCACCTTCCAGAAGCCGCTGACCCTGCACACCCCGGTTGTAAAGGGCGGCCACGGCAGCGGCAAAGAGCTTTTGGACGTCGCGATCGAGGCGCCTGACCTTTGCTCTGCCTACTGTGCTCGTATTGTCAAAAATGTGCGGGTGAAGCCTTCTCCCCGCTGGATGCGGGAGCGCCTGCGCGTGATGGGCGTGCGCCCCATCAACAACATTGTAGACATCACCAACTATGTCATGCTCGAATACGGCCAGCCCATGCACGCCTTTGACCTGCGCTTTGTAGAGCAAGGGAAAATCCGTGTGCGCCGCGCGAAAGCCGGAGAAAGCATCACGACGCTGGACGGCGTAGAGCGCAAGCTGAACGAAAGCAATCTGGTGATTGCCGACGCAGCCAAGCCGGTCGCCGTGGCGGGCGTGATGGGCGGCGAATACAGCGGCATTATGGACGACACTACAACGATCGTGTTTGAATCCGCGTGCTTCGACGCCGTTTCTGTCCGCCTGACCGCAAAGGCGCTTGGCATGCGCACCGACGCTTCCTCCCGCTTTGAAAAGGGGCTTGACCCCAACAACTGCCTGCCCGCACTGGAACGCGCCTGCGAGCTCGTTGAGCTGCTCGATGCCGGCGACGTGCTGGACGACGTGAGGATGGACGGCACAATCGAGGTTCAGCCCCGCCGCATTTCTCTTGAGGCAGACTGGATCAATCGCTTCCTCGGGTGCGAGCTTTCCGCAGCGCAGATGGAGGAAATCCTTGGCCGCATCGGCTGCCGTCTGGACGGCGACACCGTGGTTGTGCCGACGTTCCGCCCCGACCTGCAGCACAAAGCGGATATTGCCGAGGAAATCGCCCGTTTTTATGGGTATAATAACATTCCGAGCCAGAGCCTTCCCGGCGGAGCGCAGGGCAAATTCAGCGCTCGCCAGAGATTTGATTCCGCAGTCAGCAGCGCAATGCTGGCGCTGGGCCTGAGCGAGATCACCACGTATTCCTTTATCAGCCCCAAGTATTACGATAAAATCCGCATGCCCGCAGATTCCCCTCTGCGCCGCTCTGTTGTGATCTCGAACCCGCTGGGCGAGGACACGAGCATGATGCGTACGGTGGCGCTGCCCTCCATGATGGAGATTCTGGCGAAAAACTACAACAACCGCAACGCGGCTGCCGCTCTGTTTGAACCCGCCAGAGAATACCTGCCCACCGAGCCCGACAAGCTGCCCATGGAACGCAAGGTGCTCATCGCAGGCCTGTACGGAAACGATGCGGACTTCTTTACCCTGAAGGGCATCGTTGAAGACCTGCTGGAACGCGTCGGCGTCACCGGATGGGATATTGCCGCTGCTTCGGAGGAGTTCAGCTATCATCCCGGCCGCTGCGCGGTGCTCACGATCGATGGCGAACGCTTGGGCGTTCTGGGTGAAATTCATCCCCAGGTGCAGGAGAATTACGGCATCGGCGAGCGTGTTTACAGCTTTACGATCGACCTTGACCTGATGTTCCGCTGCGCGCAGACCGAAAAGCACTATACGCCCCTGCCGAAGTTCCCGGCGGTCACCCGTGACCTGGCGCTGATCTGCAGCGACGAGATTCCGGTGCGCGACCTGCAGAAGGCTATTGTGCGCGGCGCAGGCAAGCTGCTGGAAAGCGTCCGCCTGTTCGATGTGTATAAGGGCGAGCAGATCGAGGCCGGCAAAAAGAGCGTGGCGTTCAGCCTGGTTCTTCGTTCCGGCGAAGGCACGCTCAACGAAGAGGCTACCAGCTCTGTGATGAAAAAGGTGTTCCAGGAGCTGGAGAAAATCGGCGCGCTGCTGCGCTCCTGATTTTCAGGACAAATCAAATCCGTTTCGATTTTTGTCACGAAATCCCCTTGTTTTCCACCGTGAAATATTGTATGATTATCATACTGGAGGTGTATCCATGTTCGATAAAACGATGACTTTTTCCTTTCCCGGCGACCGTGAGGAGGATATTAAAATTATCCTGACCACTGTCTACGATGCTTTGAAAGAAAAAGGATATAACCCGATCAATCAGATTGTAGGGTACATCCTCTCTGAGGATCCTACGTATATCACGGCGCATAACAACGCCCGCAGCCTGATTCGCCGCATTGACCGTGACGAATTATTGCAGGTGCTGCTGAAATCCTATTTAGGGGAATAAATATCGATATGTAAAAAACCGGTGAACCAGGATATGGTTCACCGGTTTTTTTAGATCGATAAATGTCTGTTATCCGTTTGCTCCGGCTCCCTCAGGCCGAAAACCGCCCTTGCGCTTTCCGCATTGGGATCATGCTTCACATTTTTGGAACGGAATTTTCCATCTTGTTTTTTTCCGTTCTTTGTACTTTTCTTTTTATTATCAGCCATAATAATCTCCTATTCGTATTCAATCCGGAAGCCCGTGTTTTCAATGCAGTTCTTCAGCTCCATTTCCGTTGCGGGCTCATTGTATTTGACTTGTATGCTGCCTGTAACGAGGTTGACCCCAACCTGATTGACCCCCTTGATCTTGTTGAGCGCGTTTTTGATCTGGGTTTTGCCTTCCTTATTCTGAAGACCTGACACGCTGCAAAGCATGGTGTTCATCTCATGTCCTACTTCGTTTTTTCAAATCCGGCGTCATGCGGTCCTATTTTTTTGCCATTGATGATCCCAACGTCTGAATTTTCCCGGGGCTTCATTTTTCTGAGCTCCGGATTGCTTTTCGGTCTGTCCTTCATTCTGTTCTTATTATTATCCATAATTTGCCTTTCCCTTTTCATTTTCAACCCGCCGATTGGCCCAATTCTATTATTTCCTGCCGCATGGTCTGAAACACAGCGTTTTTCGAGGCAATTATTTGCATGGCAATCGCAATGTAAAATCTTAGTTTGAATAAGCATCATGATTTTTCAAAAGATTTCAGCGGATGATTCCATGAGCCGCACAGAAAAAAGCGGACTGGGATTTTGATCCAAAATATCAAAATTTTGAATCAATAAAAAAACATATCGGATTTATTTGTACCTGCACACAGAAAAAGCCCGCGGCTTTGGGGAGGCCGCGGGCTTTTCCCCGCCTTTCGGCGGAAGAGGAGTAGTTTCTATAAAAAGGTCTTATAAGCAATTGTTAGATGGACTTGCACACACTGTATACATCCTTAAAGCGATTGGTCAGCCGGGGAGTTCGGCACTTTTCGCTTTTACCGCATGGGATGCTTTTTCAGAGTAAACCTCCTCGGTTCCAGTAAAAGCAAAGCCTGCATTCGCAGAATCCACCCCGTCAAAGGCCGGGTAGGCAGGCTCCCCATGCTCGGAAATATCCAGGCCAAGCGCTTCCTCTTCGGGGGTGACACGGATTCTTCTCAAGACCAGCTGAGTAACACCCAAAGCAATTCCCGTGCCGACCAGAGAAATCACCAGCGTAATGCCGATCGCGATCAGCTGGCGCACAAACAGCTCGCTCTGACCAAAGAACAAACCGTTCCACTGTACCACATCTGCGCTGGGATCGGGATTGAAGCCCTTTACCGCGAAGATGCCGGTTGCAATTGCGCCCCAGACTCCGCCTATGCCGTGGCATCCGAACGCATCCAGAGAATCATCGTAGCCGAACTTGGGTTTGACAACGGTAATGAAGAAATAGCAGATGGGGCTGACCAAAGCGCCGATCACCAGAGAAGCCCAGATCGGTACAAAGCCCGCGCCGGGAGTAATGGCGACCAGACCGACAACGATTCCGGTGGAAACGCCCGCAAGCGTTGTCTTCCCTGTGCGGAGTTTCTCGATCAGCATCCAGGAGAGCATTGCCGCTGCACAGGCGGTGTTGGTGGTCATGAACGCGTGTACTGCCAGAGTATTGGCCGCGCCCGCGCTGCCTGCGTTAAAGCCAAACCAGCCGAACCACAGAAGCGCCGCGCCGAGAAATACCAAGGGCATATTGTGCGGGCGAGCCGCCTCTTTTTCGGTCTTTTTGCGGGCGCCCAGCCAGATAGCGGCCATGAGAGCGCTGACGCCGGAGCTGATGTGAACCACCGTGCCGCCCGCAAAGTCGATCGCGCCCAGCTCCATCAGGTAACCGCCGCCCCACACCATGTGCGCCAGCGGATAATAGACCAGAACCGACCACAGGGCGATGAAAACAAACAGAGCGGAAAAGCGTATTCTGCCGATCAGCGCGCCGGTGATCAAAGCGGGAGTGATGATGGCAAACATCATCTGAAATACTGCAAAACACACGGTTGTCGGCGCATAAGCGGCAGCCGCCGAATCCTCTGTAAAATTCATGCCGAACCAGCTGAAATCACCGATGATTCCCCCGGCTCCGCCGCTGAAGGACAGGGAAAATCCGAACAGAACCCAAAGAATAGAAGCAAGGCCCATGATAAAAGCGGACGACATAACGGTATTGACTGTGTTTTTTCGACCGGCCATTCCCCCGTAAAACAGGGCAAGACCGGGGGTCATAATTAAAACAAGAGCGGAAGAGGTCAGCATCCAAGAGATGTCCCCTGAGTTGACAGCATTCATTCGTTTTCCTCCTCAATATGATTGGACTGTGTTGTAGGTGTGCCGCTCCAAACCTGCGAAGATTCCATTTTGAATCCTCCGATTTGAAAGTGCACCGAACTATATCACAGCAATTCTATTTTGGATGATCGCCGGCCAACCACCTAAGAAAGGCCTCATTCGCGGTGCTGGTTGCACCGTGAATGAGGCCTCATTGCCGAATCACTGATTGAATTAAAAAAATCATACCATACATATTTACCAAAATCAATCCGAAATATTTTACTATCCTTTTTTCACGAAACGCTTAAAATTTGTTCAGAATAGAAATCTTTCTGCCTGTTTTGGCACAGAAGAATCATTCCCTCTCAAAATCAGCCGAACTTTGGCGGCAAACCGAACAAGCCGTACCCAAATGCGCAGGGCCTATGAGGAAGTGACCCGATGGCATAAAACGAGATTGACCATCAACGGGCGGAACGATATCGCACAAAAACGGATGCTGCGATCGCGCATCCGTTTTTTCATCACGATGGAATTTCAGGCAACTTACCACGAAGATTTAACTCTATTATTCCTCGGTTAGTACCTTATTGCTGTTGTGACGCATGGATCAGCGGCATAAAAATATCGTCCACGATCTCCGTTATTGCTGTGTCGGAAACGGGCTCCTGCTTTGTGATCAGCTCACACTGCAGCAGGTCCAGCGGCAATGTGATGACCCGGGGCGACAGCTTTTCAAGGCTGATTTCTCCGCGGAGTTCCGCGTTTTTCATAATTGTCATCATCGCCGCCGTCAGCTTGTTTTCCGATCTCTTCTGGAAAATTTGCGGCAGAAAGGAGGCTATGGTACGCCAAACCCGTGGATCCATCATAAGCCCCCGGATCGCCTGCACGTTGATTGTTCTCATCGGTTCCACACGCGCATGAAGAAAGGCATATACATCGCCGCGCAGACTGCCAGTATTGGGAACCTCATTCGTAATTTTTGGCAAATGCCTGCGCAGGGCGGCCATCACGAGCTCCGACTTGTTGTCCCATCGGCGGTAAAGAACGGCCTTATTGGTCCCCGCCCTCGTCGCGACGCTTTCCATTGTCAGATGCACATAGTCTTTTTCCGCTAGTTCTTCCCACGCGGCACGCAGGATCGCCTCTTCCAGAACTTCGCCGCGGCGGCGCGTCTCTTTCTTTCGTTCTTCCATCTTTTATATCCCTCCGAGCCCCGACAATCAATATATCTTTGTTGTAGGAATATCCATAAGAAACTAAAAAGTTTCTTATTTCTATATGGAGAATTCCCATTGAATTCGATTTGAATTTATCATATCATATTCACATAAGAAACGCAATTGTTTCCTAGTTGAAGAAAAAGGAGATTTCTCATGAATACAACAAATGTGAAGCCGGCGAAAGAAAAACTCGACCCAGTGGTGCTTCGGGTTGCGATTATTCTTGTTGTCGGCGCGCTTGCGCCGCTGTTTGATTCAACGATGGTCAATGTAGCCCTGCATACCATTGCAGCCGATATGAAAACTGCCCTTTCCACCGTACAGTGGATCACGACGGGATACGTTTTGGCGATGGGGCTGGCCGTTCCGGTTTCCGGATGGGCCACCGAACGATTTGGCGGCAAACGATCCTACCTCTTCTCTCTGGCGCTTTTTTTAGTCGGCTCCGTGTGCTCTATGCTGTCTTGGAACATAGAAAGCATGATCGGTTTCCGGGTCATTCAGGGGCTCGGCGCCGGGCTGATGATGCCGACCCTGCAAACGGAACTTGTACAGGTTTCCGGGGGACGCAATCTTGGGCGGATCATGGCGATTGTCAGCATACCCGCTCTTCTGGGGCCGATCCTTGGCCCGGTGCTGGGGGGAATCATTGTCAGCAGCCTGAGCTGGCGCGCCATCTTCTGGATCAATATTCCGATCTGCATCATAGCGATTGTGTTGGCCTTGTGGGGAATCCCGGCCGACAAGCTCTCGGAAAAGAAAGCATCCCTCGATGTATTCGGTATGCTTTTGCTCTCCCCCGCGTTCGCCCTTTTGATCTACGGCATTGCTCAGGTCGCCAAGCATGGAGGTTTCGGCAGCAGCGCCGTCTATGTTCCGCTGATGCTCGGCGTCGTTTTGATGGCCTCGTATGTCATCTATGCTCTGAATACAAAACGGGAACCGGCCCTGAATGTGCGGCTGTTCCAATCCGTGAATTTTACGGCTTCCAATATCCTGCTGATTTTCAGCGGAATCATCACGAACGGGGCCATGCTGATGCTGCCGCTCTATTACCAGGAGGTGCGCGGAGCAAGCGCCCTGTCCGCCGGATTGTGGCTGCTGCCGCAGGGAATCGGAATGCTGCTGACCAGAAGCTGGGCTGGAAAAGCGGCCGACCGCGACGGCTCTCGTAATATTGTGCTTTTCAGCCTCGCCGCTGTCGCAATCGGAACGCTGCCGTTTGCCTTTGCCGGTACGGATACGAATTTGATTCTTCTGGCTGTCGCCCTGTTGATCAGGGGGGCCGGGCTTGGCGGTTTGTTTATTGCAATTATGATGTCCGCTTATATTGGGCTCCCCAAAGAACAGGTTCCCCACGCAAGCATCTCTACAAGGATTTTTCAGACCATCGGCGGGGCTTTCGGGTCGGCCATTCTCGCAACCGTCGCCCAGCCGCAGACGACGGGCCGCGCCGGCTCCGATCTTCAGGCGATTGCCGGGGCGTTCAACGTCTCTTTCTGGTGGGCAATCGGCTTTACCGTGGCCGCAGTGATTCCCGCACTGTTTTTGGCAATGAATCAAAAATCGGGGACAGATTTGGAACCGGAACTCGAACTGGAACCGGAACCGCAATCGGAACCCCAATCGTGCCATGAATGAAGCGTATTCAGTATCTTGTGACTCTTATTCAATTGAGAAACTGTCAGACTTAAAATTCGCATAATATCGACCTGTGCTTGCCGTGAATTTCAAGACGCAATAGTCCGGGTCTGTAACACCTTTAGAGTAATACTGCGTGTCGCCTTCCTGCCAAATCATTTCTTTACTTGCGGCGTCCTCCAGCACTTCAACTGTGCCGATCAGCATTACCCCTCGAAAAAACCTTTTATCGCAGAAATAGATGCACGCTTTTGGATTAGAGCGATACTGAGACACCCTCATCGAAGAAGTGTTTGTTGTAAAGTAAAAGGTTTGGATTCCCTCTCTTTTTCTCGGGGGAAGCATGGCCTTTGTATTCGGGAATCCATTTTCATCCACTGAACTAATAAAAGAAACGCTCTGTTTGTCAATCAGGTTTCCTATTGTTTTCTCCGCATCTCTTAACACTTTATCGCCTCCTGCTGCAAGCATAGCATGATGCAACGACGAAGTAAATGACCCACTTTTTTGTGGGTATCCTTTTCATCAAATAAACCCCTGTTCTTTGAGAACGTCAAACATACCGTTCTCTTTCATCAGGTCGATCCCGATCGACTGCATGATGACGATCGCTTCTAACAATTTGTGCCCACGTTCCGTCAATGAATATTCTACTTTTAATGGATAGCCCTCGAAAGATTCTTTTTCAATCACTCCAAAATCCAGCAGTTCTTTTAGCTGCTCCAACAGCATTTTCTGATTGATCCCCTTGATATCGCGCTCAAGCTGCGATAATGACATTTTGCCCTTCCCCAGCTGCCACAGAATCATGGGTTTCCATTTTCCTTTGGTTATGTCATGGGTCAATTCCAAAGGGCAAGTATATTCCTCTCGTAACTTCACAAGACCACCTCAATCAATAAAAACGAATCATTTTGACTTCTGGATCATTTTAACATACCCTTCTATTGACTGTCTATCTCGTGGTTTTGGGATTCCACAGTTGCTTCCCTATTACCCTGCCCATCAGGCACGGCTTATTTTGCGGTATTCCCCCGGGGCAGAGCCGGTGATTCGTTTAAAAACCACGCTGAAATACTGCGGGTTGCTGTACCCCACCTTTTCGGATATTTCGTACGTTTTCAGGTCTGTTTCCGCCAGCAGGCTCATCGCCTTTTTCACGCGAAGCTCCATCAGGTAATCGCTGAGATTGACCCCCTGGTACTTTTTGAACAGAGTGCTGATATAGCTCGGCGTCAGATGGACCTCCTCGGCGATCCGGTTCAGCGAAAGGTCCTCCTGATGATAATTGGAATCCATAAACGACAGCACCTGGCGCAAAACAGCAGCATGAGAAACGCTGCTGTTTTTCAGCTCCTCGAACCGGATGAGATTCTTCCCCTCCTGCAGGCGGGATTCCAGCATGCTTTTCATTTCCAGGGCCTGCGTCGCTTCCGTATAGGATTTTAGAATATTGGAATACCCCTTGTACAGCGAACCGGCCCCGGCGGACAGCGTTACGCTCTGGGTCTCTCTCACCAGAGAGAACGCCCGCTCGAGCTGAACGAAGAACGTCTCCTGCTCGCTTTCAGACAGCCGCTCCGCAAAGTTGACGACCAGATTGAGGTAAATATCGCCCACAAAATAATATACCTGCACATTCGGCAGGCTCAAGCGGCTTTGCAGCAGTTCCCCGATCTTCTCGCAGAGCTGCTTTTTCTGCCACAGCAGAATCTCCGCCTCCCGTTCGCTTCTTTTGCCGACATCGATACAAACGACGCAAAAAGTGGAACTGATAAAACGGATATTCAGGCGCTTTGCGCGCTCCCCCAGTTCGTCGTCATTTTGAAAATTGACCACCAGATCGTAAAAGAATTTATTCTCCAGCAGCTTTCGTCCGCGCTTCACAATCTCGACGTTATCCTTCTGGTCGTCGGATTCCCTGGCGGCTTTCAGCACGGCGCCCAAAACCTCAGAGTTATGCTCGTATTTCATCACGTACTGGCAGACCTTATAATTCAGCGCCATCTGCGCGTATTTAAAATCGCCGTACGCCGTCAGCAGAACGACCTTGATGTGCGGGTACAGCCGGTACACCGCCTCCATCAGCTCTATACCATCCATAAAGGGCATTTTGATATCGGTGAGGATGATATCCGGCAGGCTGCTCGGGATCATCTCGAGGCATTCCCTCCCGTTGCTGGCGGTTCCCACCACCTCAATGCCGTTTTCCTCCCAGTTGATATTCTGCTTCATCCCGGCACGGATGATCTGGTCGTCGTCAACAATCAACAGCTTATGCACAAAACTCATTCCCCCTCCCCCGAGCCGGCAAGCGGAATCACAATGCTCGCCTGGGTATAAACTCCCTGAACACTTTCGAATACAATTCCGGATTGTTCCCCAAAATACAGCCTTAAACGGGTATTGACATTCCGCAGGCCAAAATATTTGGTATGGTTTACTTCGGGCGGCAGCTTCAGCGTGCTGCGCAGGTCTTCGAGCTTTTCGCTGTCCATGCCCACGCCGTCGTCGTACACGGTCAGAATCACACGGTGCTCCTGCTTCTCCCCACTGACCAGAATCATCCCGATGCCGTCTTTTGTTTTGATCCCGTGGTAAATGGCGTTCTCCACGAGCGGCTGAAGGCTCAGCTTGAGAATCCAGATAGACAAAAGCTCTTCCTTGACATCGATGACATATTCAAAGTCGTCGCCGTAGCGCATTTTTTGAATCTCCAGATAGCTTGCCACATGCTCCAGCTCTTCTCTGACCGTGACGATCTCTTTGCCGCCGCTGATGCCGAGCCGGTAAAAACGGGCCAGCTCCACGCACATATCGCTTGCCATATGATTGTTTTTCATATTGACCAGCTGGCGGATGGAGCCGATGGTATTGTACAGAAAATGGGGTTTGATCTGCTCCTGGAGCGCCAGAAGCTGCATCTTTGTTTTCTGTTCCTGCTCGCGGCGCACCTGCGCCAAAAGCTCTGTGACGGCGATCTTTAAATATGAGAGGCCATGCGCCAGAACACCGATCTCGTTGCCGGCATCCACCTGAAAGCTGACGTTCATATCCCCATTATCGAACTTGATCACCTGATCGGAAAGGTACTCGATCGGTTTGGAAATGCTCTTGGCCAGCAGGTTTGAAAGAAAGATGACGAGCAGCGTCAGCGCCAGCATCAGCACCAGCAATATGTATTTGAATTCCCCCGCGCTGCTCAGCAGGTCGCTTTCCGGCATGACGGCCGCGACGATCCAGCCGTTGGCCTCGATGCTCTGGTAAGTGACGATCATCCGCTGATTTGTCACGCTGCGCAGCACGGTGCTGCCGCTGGAGCCGAAATGCTCTTTAAGCTTCTCCACGGCGGAAAGCGTCAGGCAATACCGATTCTGCATTGCGGCGGACTGCAGCGTACCGTCCCTGCTGATCAGCATCATGTATCCGTTTTCAGACACATGGACGTTATCGAGAATCCCGGAAAAATAGCTGCTGTTTAAATTAAAGAGGATGATCCCGCTGGAGGCGGACTGCGGCGAACCGATGATCCGAAACACGGAAATCACCTTATGCGGCGTCGTTGTCTGGAACACATCGTCCCGGTGGTCATTGAGCCAGTACACCCCATGCGGTGAGGTGTTGTATTTTTTCATCCACTGGGTCAGCGAAAGGCCGATGTGCTTCGGCACATCGCTGACAAAATATTTGACCTCGATCCCGCGGTTGTTGCAGAAATACAGCGAATCGATCATCTGGTCATAGTTGCGGTAAATCTCTTCCATGCTGCTGTAGCAGGTCATCAGGCTGCTGAAGTCCTCTTCTGAAGAGCTCTCGCTGAGCAAAAGAGTATTGACCGCTGGACTGCCCGACAGATTGATCATCTGCGTAAAGGCGGTCATCATTTTGTCGTTGAGCAGAATCGAGATCTGGCTCACCAGTTCGGCGGCATTCGTATCGAAGACAACGTGGTGATTCACGAAAACAACGTGGAA
>OFCQ01000283.1_pt1 | contig 27722 bp, 22 predicted proteins | sample 1520861 | NCBI WGS metagenome assembly OFCQ01 (sample SAMEA2699036, study PRJEB24076) | metagenome | biome: Human gut stool | place: Spain | collected 2012-11-21 | reverse complement strand
CTCAACGCTAAAGCTTTTTCCGCTCCACCGGCACAGCCGGTGGTTATTCTACAAAGGAAGAAGGCCGGATTGCCCACGGGCAACCCGGCCTTCTGTATTTGAGGAGACTAGTCTATGGATCAATGAAATAAAATTACACTGGTCTGATATTCCGGCGCTGCCAAATTTCTCGCCGGCAGGGCGTTTTACAGGGTTTGAATTCCTGTGTGGAATTTCGGGCAATGAATCCGAACCGTCACGTTATCGTCCACAACCTCGCAAATCTGCGCGTCGCAGGTCGCGCTCAGCAGACGGTACGCATCGGGAAAATTCAGTCGGAGCTTTTTCATCAGAAACTGCACCGTATCGTTTGCGGCAATCCGGATGCTTTCCTCCAGCGTCGGCCTGGATGCCAAAAAGTACAGGCCGTCCGTCGTTTCAATCACCGGGCGCTCAATCGGGCGGTCGCGGTAAATCGTTGTTTTCAGGCACATCCTGCCCGCGATCTCAATTCCAGTGCCCGAAAGCTCTCCGTCGCCCATGCACGCGTGCATATCGCCTACCGCGAGCCCCGCTCCCTGCACACCCACGGGGAAGTAAACCCGGGAACCGACCGCGACCAGCTTCGTATCCATATTCGCCCCGTGGTCTTCTGGAACAGCGCAGTGGATCTCCTTCTCTTTGGGCGCAACACCCATCACGCCGATCATTGGGGTCAGCGGCAGCTTGATGTCCTCGGAAAAATGGGCAAAGCCGTCATGAACCGGGATGATTTTCGTGTCCGGCTCCGTGATCTGATCGCCCAGAACCCCAAGGCCCACAGACGTGACCATCACGCCCTGCGGCGCAAGATCGATGGCCAACACCTCCACGCACAGGGTATCCCCGGGGCGTGCTCCCTTCACGTTGATCGGGCCGACGGCACAGTCCATAATGGAAATATCGATATCCGGGCGTTTGACGGAAGCGTCCGTAATCTGCCCGCTGTAGCAGTCGTCCACCTCTACCCAGAAGACCTCTCCGTCCTCCACTTCATAGTTTGCTTTGTTTTCGGGGTTGAAGCGAAAAATCACCTTATCCTTTGGAATGACACGCATACCTGCACTTCCTTTCCGATCACCAGCCGGCGGGCAGAATCCCGAACATGGAGCAGATGTAATAAACGGCCCCAAACAGGAAGATGGTGATCATCGTATATTGAATCGGTTTTTTTGCATACCAGCCACACTGCCACTCCGGCTCAATGTCGCCGTTCTTGCGGGCGCTTTGCAACATTTTGACCGGTACGATGGACATGATCACTCCGCCGAAGGTTCCCGCCCAGCCAATGGCGTCCACAAAGCTGACAAGCCCGGAATACGCCAGAATAAACGGGGGAAGCGCCGTGCAGGCAATCGCGATGAGACGGGTTTTCGTCTCCCGCTCGTCTTTTAATTTGAACATATCTACAATATTGGTGAGCATCGCTCCGCCAACCGCCCAATACGAGGTCATCATCGCGCACAGTGCGAAAATGTTGGCGGTAAACAGGGCCCATGTGCCAAGTGCCTGGCCCCAGGCAATGGTGGCAACCTGTGTCACCTCATCGGCGCCAGTCAGCGAAAGCACTGCCAGCGGAACAAGCGCCAGCAGGATGCCGGTGATAAACATTCCGATCATGATCGCACCGGGCAGCTTCTTCGGGGTATGGCGCATGCCGCGCGCCAGTTCCGGAACAGTGTACTGCGCTATGTAGCAGAAAATAGCGGTACTGAGAATAGGAACCGCATACGTCCAGTTGGTATAGATCGCCCGGCTGGCGTCAGCCTTTCCCGATACAAACGACGCGCCGACGATAAGCACCAGCAGCAGCACCATGCCGGTAGAGATAAACTTCTCCCAGATTCCGGTGGCCTTCAGCCCGAACCAGACAACCAGAACGCAGGGGACGGTGAACAGCAGGCTGCCGGCCCAATTGGGAAGCCCCAGAAGGGTGCAGATGATATTGCCGGAGCCGGTGGTATAGGCAATCATACAGCCGATGGAATTCGCACACACCGAAATGAACATCAAAAGGGAGCCGCTTTTCCCCACATACTTTTCTGCCAGACCGGGAAGCTGCAACGGCTTGCGGGTACGCAGCGCGGTTTCTGCAACATAGAGCATGGAAAACGTGGTAAACAGACCCGCCACGACAAGCCAAAGCAGCAAAACCGGCCAGCCCGCAAGGCGGGTGGAATAAGCAAGCCCCAAAATTCCGGAACCGATGTTGGCCCCGACGATGATAGAGATCGCCTCATAAAACGTCAGCTTTGTGGTTTTGAGAGCGCCCTCCTCCAACTGGGTGTCTTGAACTTTTTGAGTTTCTTCTACTACCATTGTTGTTCCCCCAATCATATAATCGTTTTGCCGCGCCTTCGAAGGCTTTACCATAGAGTATAAGAGGGCAGGGATAACAAAAGGACAACAAAAAACTTCAAAAAAAATTATTTTTAATCATTGATCCTCTTTGAGAAAGAACCCAAATATCAACAGCGATTCTCTCCCCGTTTTCTGCGGAGAGAGAATCCAAAAGCTTTTCAATGCCTATCTCATTTTTTCACTCAGGGCGGCACAGGTCATCTCGGCCCAGCTGTATTGCGTCATGTATTCGCCCGTATAAGAATTGACCGCGGCGGTCTCGCCGAAAAGGAAACGGTAATAGTCGCAGTCGATTTTCTGGGGATCGACGGCAACGCTGTTGTGGCTGTTCACAATGACGTCCGCACAGTCCGCCGAACGGAGTACTTTCAGCAAATCAGATTTAAAGATTTCGATCTGGTTTTTCAGACATCGGTCATAGGGGCGGTCTTCAAACAGGATCGCCGAGATTTCCTTCACCCTGCAGGAGGCACCGTTGCGGTGCACCAGATAGGCGAACAGCTCCTTGCATTTTGACCGGGGAAACCGCAGCGGTTTTTCCCCACGGAACACCTCGAAATTGCCGAAGCACTGGACGCGCAAGCTCTTCCCGGCCTGTGCGTTCAGAGTCAGCTCGCCGATGTGCCCGAGCTCGTTCTGAATCGCCGCTACGGTGACCGGCTTGAGCAAATATCCCCTGGCATGCACGGAATACGCCTTAAGAGCATATTGGGAATAGGCGGTGACAAAAATGATCTCGAGCGAGGGGATCTCCTTTTTCAGCTCGGACGCAAGCTCCAGCCCGCTGCGGCCGCGCATTTCAATATCTAGAAATGCCGCCTCGGGGCAAAACGTATTTTCCCGAATCTCTTCCAGAGCCTTTACCGGGTCGCTGAACGCCCGGATTTCACACCCCGGCCTGGCCTTTTTCAGGGAATTCACCAGATCCTCCAGGGCCAATTTTTCATCGTCTACTGCAAGAAACCGTCTGTGCATTTCATCTCCTCCTGTCGCTTTTTCGGTAAAACGATTGTCACCGTTGTGCCCTTGTCTTCCGCGCTGTCTATTTTCAGGGTGCCGCTGCAGGAAATGCGCAGCCGCTCCCTTACATTTGCAAGACCCACATGGTCGTTCGTCAGCCGCGCCAGGCTGCCGGGGTCAAAGCCCACACCGTTGTCTGAAACAGTAATCAGATATTCCCGCTCTGTACCGGTGGTGAGGATGGTAACCGTTCCGCCCCTCTTCCGCTGCATCACCCCGTGATGTACTGCGTTTTCCACAATCGGCTGCAACGTCAGCGGAGGTAAAAAGAATTCCGTGACTGGTGTACAGATCGTCACCGACAAGTCATCCCCATAGCGCATTTTTTCCAGATGGAGATAATGTCTGGTGTGCTCTAATTCCTGCTCAAACGGAACATTCTCGCTGTTCGTCAGGGTATTCAGATTTACCCGAAGAAATGCGGTAAAATTCACCAGAGCCATTTCCGCCTTTTCGGGGTCGATACGGCAAAGGGATTTCATGCTGACAAGAACATTAAACAGAAAATGGGGCTGAATCTGACTGAGTATCATCGAGATTTTCTGTTGCATCAGCTCCTGCTCTTTTTCTTTTTCGTGTTCCATCTGTATGTCTATGTAAATCAAAATCAAAAGGAAGGCCGACGTAATGTAATACAGCCGAAGACCGCCGATCAGGATTTCCGCCACAACGGACGCCGCACAGATCACCTCATAAAAAAGAAAGATCAGAGCCTTCCGGTTGCTCAGTTTTTTACGAAAATGCAAAATCGTCGCGCTGATCATGACCGTGGGAACCATCATGAAAAAGAACGCGACCCACGGGTGGTCGGAAATATCCCACGGGTACTGTGGATCGGACACCGTAAACTGCGACATGACCACGAGCAGAAATCCATCCGCACACAACCCGATAAACAAAACCAAAAACCGTTTGAGCTCCAGCGGGTCTTCATTGATATAACTGAGCAAATAAATGCCGAACAGCACCATCAGCACATAGCCTGAGGAATGAGAGATAAAGCTGCCGATTCGAACTGCCGGTTCCGCTGCGAAAACGCCGGTAAACCCAGTCCTCCAGGACACGGCGTCCCCCAGCAGGGCGAGGGTATTCCAGGCCAGCATCCAGAGGAAGAGCTTTTCAAACAGCCGCTGCTGATGTCCGTTTCTGGCGATGCTGATAAATACAGAGCAGGTGAGGAGCGCGCAGAGCAGCTCCATGGCCACACTGATGAGCGAAATCAGCCGCACCTCGCTGTTTCCCCGGCAAGCGAAAGCTAACATTTCAAAAAACATTTGCAGGATCAGCAGTAAAACGGGAATGGTAATCAAATACGCCGTTGCTTTTCTACTCATCATCCGCGGCTCCTTCCGGACTGATTTCACCGACTTGAGCATTGCTTAATTTCATTTTAATGGAAAAAGCATTGTTGTCAATCAATCAAAAACAAGAATGAGTTTTCAGAATTGATGTGTCCGCGTAAAGGGGAAAATACTGCCTGTTGTTTCGTAAAATGTGTTTCTGCGTCGGATTCGGTTGACATAACAGACATTTTCACAAAATCTTAAAAAAAGTTAACACACCGGTATACCGTCACTTATCAACACTTTCAACAGACTTTTCCACAGGATGTTCCGGGGTTATCCACTGGATTTATGTAAACCGAAAAAATTTACATACGGTATAACCGATCAACAGGTTATCCTTTTCCTGATTCATTCCGTATAAACGTTTGCCTTTCGCCTAAAATAAAGGTATCAAATCAGCAGGAGGCTCACTATGATTCGCGGAATCAGCAGACAGATCATTGAGGTGAAGGAAACGGGGAATATGTACTATGAAAGCGCCTATCTGGTGGTAAAGCCGGAATACGCCAGCGCCGAACGCGAGCTGCTCGAGCGCGAGGCCCGCAAAATACTGCGCAGCATGGACGCTCCCTCCGGCATGAAGCGGGCGCGGGGAATGTCTTTTTGGGTGACTCGGGTAGCTCCTCCCGCGGCCGTGGCGGCAGCGGCGGCGATCTTATATTTTGCCACGATTTGAGCCCAGGCATAATCCGCCTTTTTTTAACAATTTATTTTCCTTTCCGCGCTCTTTTGTGTTATAATAACCTCACACTGCAAGCCGAAGCGGAGCTTCGGGCAGTTGAGAGAACATTGAAACATGATAAGCATTTTTTATTCTTAAACAGTTTCTGAAAACAGAGCGTTGTTGTTCCATCATGTTATAATAACTTCACACTGTAAGCCGAAGCGGAGCTTCGAGCCGTTGAGAGAGCGTTGAAACATGATAAGCGTTTTTTTCTCAAACAGTTTCTGAAATAGAGCTTTGTGGCTTCATCATGTTATAATAACCTCACGGTACAGCCCAAAGCATAAGCTTTGAAACAAATTTTTAGCAGAGTATCCTCAGCATGGGTATTCTGCTGGTATAGCCTTGCCCCTCATACCGGGACAAAGGCTGCGTCTGCACGTATGCTGCGGGAAACTTTCACAGAAGAAACAGGCCGTTTTCTCACAAAAGAATAAAATCTTTCTGAAATGGATTTTTCTGAAAAATATAGAACCTATAGAATCAGAAATAATACTTAACATTTTAGCGGTTTGCCTGCGCGGCAAAGCCAAAGACCGTAAAGAGGAGCAGAACATATGGAAGAAAATAAAACCGCCGCGCGCGGCGAAGACATTATTGCGGGCAGAAACGCCATCACAGAGGCGCTGAAAGCCGGGCGCACCATCGACAGCATCTATGTGGCCCGGGGCAACCGCACGGGCTCCATCGGCGGCATTATTGCAAAGGCCAAGCAGTCGGGCATCCCCATAAAGGACGCCGACCCCAAAAAGCTGGATTATCTGTGCGGACACGCCAACCATCAGGGTGTGGTGGCGGTGGCTGCCGTAAAAGAATATGCCTCGCTGGAGGATCTGTTCCGCGTAGCGGAGGAGCGGGGCGAGCCGCCGTTCTTCCTGATCGCGGACGAGCTGGAGGATCCCCACAATCTGGGGGCGATCCTGCGTACGGCGGAATGCTCCGGAGCGCACGGTGTGATTGTGCCGCGCCGCCGCGCCGCGGGCCTTACGTTTGCCGTGGGCAAGGCGTCGGCCGGAGCAGTGGAATATGTGCCGGTAGCACGGGTGACCAATCTGCCGAGCACACTGGAGGAACTGAAAAAACGCGGCGTTTGGATTTACGCCGCCGATATGGACGGTCAGGACTGGTGCGGTGTGGATTACCGCGGCCCCGCCGCGATCGTCATCGGCTCGGAGGGCTTCGGAGTCAGCCGGCTGATCAGAGAAAAATCGGATTTTATCATATCTTTGCCGATGCTGGGAAAGATAAACTCGTTGAATGCTTCTGTGGCATGCGGCGTGATTTGCTATGAGGTCGTACGGCAGCGCAGGGGGATTCAGGCCAAATAAGCAAAAGGACGGGAGCGTGTAGCCTACCATGGAAAACAACAGGGGAAAAAACCCGCCGGAATACTCGGTGGATGACATCCTGGCGGAGGCCAAAGGCCGTTTGAGCAATAAGGCGTATGAAACGCTGACCGGCAAGGACGAGCAGAACGCGCCGCGGATTCAGCCGCCCGAGAACCAGCCAAAGCCGGAGCAGCCGGCCCCGCCTCAGCCCGGGCCAGAGATTCCGGCCCCGATTTCTCAGCCCCCGCAGGAGATGCCGGCCCAACCGCTCACTCCCGGGCAGAACGGAGAAATCCGCTTTCGCGCGGCGGACGAAACAGAATACCCCGAAGAACTGAGACCCGAAGAAGAACAGCCCGCTCCCCGCGGGCTGAAGGGTTTTTTTGCGCGCCGGCGCAGCCGCAAAGCGGCAGAGGCCTGCGAGTTTGACGAAGAAGAGGATATTTACTACGGGCTTCAGCTTAAGCCGGTAGAGGAATATAAAAAGGGCTACGACGACACCGTTTCCACAGATAAGGGCCCTACCCCCGCATTTCGCTATCTGTTTGACGAAACGCCGGAGGACGAGGTAGAGGAAGAGATATCTGCCCGGTTCCAGCCGTGGGAGCCTGCCGCACCCGTACAGCTGATCCGGGAAACGCAGCAGCGGCCCCTTGGCCCCACCGCGCCCAAAGCAGCCGAACCACTGCCTCCGGAACAGCCGGCCCGGCCGAAGCAGAGCACACGCACACAACAGGAATCCGCTCCTTTGCCACCAAAAGAATCCACACAGGAATTCCGCCTGCCCGGTCTCCCCGCCAGCCATCACCTGCACCTGGAGCCGCTTCCGTTCCCAAAGGAAACGGAAGGCGGGTATATGGATCTGGAGGAAGCCGCCCGTCTGGTGCGGCAGTCCCGGAAAGAAACAGATGCACCGGAGAAGAAACCGCGCCCCAAAGCCGAACGCCCCGCGCGGGAAGTAATCACCGCACAGCCGCCGGTTTCTAAAAATGAAATTACAAAAGAAATAGAAGTCGTTCCCCACGAAGCGGAGCCCCAGCCGTCCGCCGCCGATCTGCAGGATCAGTCCCATACACAGACCCCGCCTCAGGAGCAGGTCAGTCCCGCACCCGCGTCGGCCGAGCCGAAATCCGCCCCCGAATCCACACAGCCGGAAGCCCTGAAGCAAAAGGCAATCGAACAGAATCTTCCGCAGCCGGAGCCCGCAGTACTGCACGCCTCCAGTGAGCAGGAGCCGGAACAGACAGTCCCGCAAGCGGGAACCGAAGAGCTGCCGCAGTCCGAAGAGGAAAAGAGGGCACGCGCCGCGCTCGAACAACTGCAGGCAGAAACCGCTCAGCGACATGCGGAGCAGCAAAAGAAGGAACAGATTCGCGCACTGGTCCGCGCATCGCGCAAATACCTGCCGAACACTCTGCCCGTTCATGTGCTGGAGTTCGACCGGCTGGAAGCGGCGCTGACCCGCGTGGAGGAAAGCTACCGAACCACACCGGAGGAACCGCCTGAAGAACCGGTACAGGAACCGCGCAGCCGGAAAAAACGGCAGCCTGCCTCTTCCGGAGTACATACATTCCGCTTCCTTGGGGAAGTGGAAGAAGACAACGATCCCAACGATGAGCCCGGCACCGAGCCGGAGCCTGAGAATCTGGACGACTACACCGCACCCGAGGACGCACCCTCGATTCTGCACGAGCTGGGCGCGGAACACCGTGCGCTGGCCCTGCGTGTTTCCGTCACGGGGATTTTGATGCTCGTGATGCTGTTCTGGGGCTTTGTCAGTGAACGCTCCGGCATGCTGCCCGCATTTCTGCGGGCAGAGGTTCTGCCGCTGGCGTACCTGATTACAAACTTGTGCCTGCTGACCATGGCGATCGTGTTCTGCCGCAAAACAGTGCTCGGGGGAATCCGGGCGCTGGTAAGTCTTCAGGCCAATGCGGACAGCGGTGTGGCCGTGGCCGCCGCGGCCGCGTGGATACAGGGCGCCGCCCTGCTGTTCCAGACGCAGGAGGTCGAGAGGGGGCAGCTGCACCTGTACGCCGTTTTGGCGGCGCTCGGCCTGTTCCTCAACTCTGCGGGCAAGCTCTCTATGGTGCGGCGCATCCGTGCGAACTTCCGCTTTTTAATCTCGCCTGAACCCAAAATGGGCGTTGAGCTGTTCGATGATTACAACACTGCCCTGCAGCTGGCAAAAGGCTGCGTGGTAGGCGAGCCGCTGATCGCATACCAGAGGAAGACCGGCTTTTTCCGCAATTTTTTGCGCAACTCCTACGAGCCGGACCCCAGCGAGCAGGCGTCGCAGTCGATGGCTCCTCTGCTGTTCCTCGGCACATTGGTGCTGTGCGCCATCAGTCTGGTGCTGACCCGCAGCGCCTCCGCCGCGATAACGGCTCTGGCCGCCGCAGCCTGTGTGAGTGCTCCGATCACCAGCATGCTGTGCGTCAACATGCCGATCAGCCGCCTGTCCGCCCTGGCACGTCGATGCGGCACAATGCTGGTAGGCAACCCTGCCGTGGAGTATTTCTGCAACACCAATGCGCTGATGACCGACGCCAAAGAGCTGTTCCCCAAGGGGACGGTCATCCTGAATGGAATCAAAACGTTCGGCGGCCAGCGCATCGACGAAGCCATTATGGACGCCAGCGCGGTGATGTGCACCCTGGGCGGACCGTTAAGCGACCTGTTTGAGCAGATCATTCAGAACCGGCGCGATATTCTGCCGAAGGCCGAAAACATCACCTATGAGGATGAACGCGGCGTCACCGGCTGGGTGAGCGGCCGCCGCACCCTGGTAGGCACCCGGCAGCTGCTGGAGCAGCACGGGCTGACTCCGCCCTCCCGCGATTACGAAAACAAATACCTGCTGGGCGGAAAAAAGGTAGTCTACCTGGCCTCGCAGGGCGAGCTGGTCGCAATGTTCGTTATTTCGTATAACTCCGACAAGCGACGCGCGCTGGAGCTGCGCCGCATGGAGCAGAACGGCATCAGCCTGATCCTGCGCACGACGGACCCGAACATGACCCCCGAATTCGTGGCCGAATGCTTTGGCCTTGACCCACATTCCGTACGGATTCTGCCGGAAACGCTCGGTACCATGTACCAGAATAAGATCACCAAAGAGCGCGAGCGCGCCGACGCCCTGTTTGTCAGCAAGGGCCGCCCCGCCTCTATGATGCGGATGCTGACCGCCTGCGTGCGCGAAAAGAGCAATGTGACCATGGCGACTCTGCTGCAAACCGTCGGAGTCATTCTCGGGTTCATGCTTGTGGCGTTCCTGGTCTTTTATTCCGGGCTTGAGCAGCTTTCTACCATGGCGCTGCTGTTGTACCAGCTGTTCTGGGCAGCGGCCGTACTGATTATCCCCCGGCTGCGCAAGCCATAACACAAAAATCGGCCGGATCGCCCGGCCCGGCCAGATTCGACGGACAATCCCCATAAAACAGGGATTGTCCGTTTTTTTGTGCCGTCAAGAGAATCCTGGAGAAACCACAAAAGAAAACCGAATTCGTTAAATTGTATAGTTTCCATAAAATCGTCTTATTGAATGCGTCTAATTTATTGGAAAGCATTGCTTCCTATGTGAAAATAAGATATAATTGTAAAAAATAACTGGGATTGGATTGTAGGTAATATCCAAACAACTGCCGTTTGCACAGAACGGTCTCCCGGCATTACCCTACTGCCCCGGCTGGGGCATCTTGAAAGGAGTTTTACCAAGTGAAGCAGTATCATGCAAAAAATATTCTGAACATTGCGATTGCGGGCCACAGTGGCTCGGGAAAGACTACGCTGGCAGAGGCATTGCTGTTTTTGTCCGGCTCATCTGACCGGTTGGGAAAGGTAGGGGAAGGAAATACGGTTTGCGATTTTGATCCCGAGGAAATCCGCCGCAAGGCCTCCGTGGGCGCAGCTGTTGCTCCGTTAGAGTGGAAGAACCATAAGATTAATCTGATCGATACTCCCGGCCTGTTCGATTTTGAGGGCGGGCTTTACGAAGCCGTTCGCGCCGCGGATTCCGTTCTGATCACCGTATCCGGCAAATCCGGCGTGCTGGTCGGAACCGAGAAGGCCAATCAGGCGGCATCGGCCCGCGGACTTTCAAAAATCTTTTTTGTCAACGGCCTGTGCGACGAAAGCGCGCGCTTCTACCGTGTGTTTGAAGATCTGAAAGCCAGCTTCGGCCCCTCCGTGTGCCCAGTGGTCGTCCCCTATATTGTAGACGGCAATGCTGACTGCTACGTGAACATACTGGAATATAAAGCATACCGCTACCAGAACGGTACGCCGGTCGAGGTGCCGATGCCAGACATGGGCGACCGTCTGGACGGTCTGCGCACCGCGATTTACGAGGCGGTGGCCGAAACCAGCGAGGAAATGTTCGAGAAATATTTCTCCGGCGAGCAGTTCACGCCGGAAGAAGTGATCGTCGGCGTGAGCAAGGGCGTAAAGAACGGTACCATCAGCCCGGTGTTCTGCGGCGATGCCCAGCTGACCTACGGCATTGAGCAGCTGCTCAACGGCCTGATCTGGCTGGCCCCCTCCGCCGAGGAAAAAAGCGGCGAGCTGGGGCTGGATGTGGACGGAAACCCGGTCGAGCTCTCTGCAAACGAGGACGGAGCCGCTGCCGCAATTGTATTCAAAACGATCGCCGACCCGTTTATCGGCAAACTGTCGTACCTAAAAGTCATCTCCGGCAAAGTCACAACGGAGACTCCGCTGGTCAATATGAGAACCGGCAACCCCGAGCGCATCGGCAAGGTTGTCACCATCCGCGGTAAAAAGCAGGAAGAAGCGCAGGCGCTTGTAGCCGGCGACATCGGCGCGGTGCCGAAGCTGCAGGGCACCGGCACCGGCGACACGCTCTGCTCACCCGCCCGCAAGATCGTGCTCGAAGGCGTGGATTACCCTGCCCCCACCCTCTCGATGGCAATTGTGCCGAAAAACAAGGGAGATGAGGACAAGATCGCACAGGGCATCCTTCGTCTGCTGGAGGAAGACCCCACCCTGCGCTTCGTCAATGACCCCGAAACCCGCCAGATGATCATCACCGGCCTCGGCGAGCAGCATCTGGACATTGTGGTGTCGAAGCTCAAGAGCAAGTTCGGCGTAGAGATTACGCTTGCCGACCCGCGCGTACCGTACCGCGAGACCATTCGCAAAAAGGTGCAGGTGCAGGGCCGACATAAAAAGCAGACCGGCGGCCACGGCCAGTTTGGCGACGTTTGGATCGAATTCGAGCCCTGCGACAGCGACGGCCTGGAATTCGGCGAGCGCGTCGTTGGCGGCTCGGTGCCGAAGGGCTTCTTCCCCGCCGTGGAAAAGGGCCTGCGCGAGAGCATTCAGAAAGGCCCGCTGGCCGGGTACCCCGTGGTCGGCCTGAGAGCCACCCTGTATGACGGCTCGTACCACCCCGTGGATTCCTCTGAAATGGCATTCAAGCTGGCGGCCAATATCGCGTATAAGACCGGCATGCCGCAGGCGGGCCCGGTTCTGCTGGAGCCCATCGGCACGCTCTCTGCCACGGTGCCGGATTCCAATACCGGCGACGTGATGGGAGAAGTCAACAAGCGCCGCGGGCGCATTATGGGCATGAACCCCGGAGCCTCCGGAATGCAGGTGGTCGAGGCTGAGGTCCCGATGGCCGAGATGCACGACTTTACCACCTTTATCCGCCAGGTGACCCAGGGACGCGGCAGCTTTACGTTTACCTTTACCCGCTATGAGGAAGCCCCCGCGCAGGTGGCCCAAAAGGTAGTAGAAGCCGCAAAGGCCGCATCGGAAAAAGCCGAATAATTCTGACTTATACAAATTCAGCCGGAGCATTTGCCCATAACGGGCCGATGCTCCGGCTTATTTTTGAAATAAATAAAATTTTTTTGGTAAATGTTGTAACAAAATGGGGTACTCAATCGGTATATTAACAAAGGATAAAGAAAAATAAAGATTCCTACTGCCATATTGCTGAAATAGGTAAACAGATGATGCAAGAAAGCCCATCTCAACCGAATTCAGTTATTCCGTAATGACACTTTTTTATTCTCGTTTCACCATCCGCAGGAACTGTGAATGGCAAACTGAATTTCAGGTGATGTACTGTGAAAACAGCCAACAAAAAGCACCATGCTGTTATAGCCCTCATTACTGTTACCTTATTCATTTTATCCTGGGGTGTTGTTCAATATCAGCAAATGTCAAATTTAATGTATCGAATTTCTTATCCAGATGAAAAATGGAACTCCTACACTTTCAAAGACAGCTTTTTTAACCGAAGCGCTACCGAATTCTCCGAGTATTTAAACCGGTTGAGATTTCTCCCCGCTGACGATGAATTGATGAACTCTGATTATAACAATCATATTCGTATTACAGTCGAAGACGGTTCAGAATATTTAGTGAACAACTATGTTGTTCTCGAAAAATCTAACCAATACATTATGATTGATATACAGGATACCTACCCCGACAAATATGCTGTTGTGGAGGGGACTCAATACAATTATCTGCACCAAAAGCTGTTAGAGGGACGGGAAAGGCTGGGCATCATAGGCCCAATGGATCAAAAGTGACTGCGTCTTTTGAAAATTCCCCCTCCTTCGAGCATCCGGAATACAAATGCCTTATTCACATAAAGTAAGAGATTTTTGACATATCATTTGCTTGCATACAATCGTTTTCTCCTGTCGCATCAACTTCGAAGATGCACTCCTAATCATACACAGCAAGGGCGGGGATTCTTTTGAATCCCCGCCCTTGCTGTGTAACGATCTATAAACGTTTGACTTATTTACGGATTAGTGATGCTGTTCAGCAAACCGCCCTTTGAAATAATGTTCTGGATAAACGGCGGGAACGGCTGAGCCTGATATGTTTTGCCCGTGGTGAGGTCGCGAATCACACCGGTGTCGAAATCCACACTGACCTCATCACCGGCCTGAATCTCACGGGCTGCCTCCTCGCACTCCAGAATCGGCAGGCCGATGTTGATAGAGTTGCGGTAGAAAATCCGCGCGAAGGTTGAAGCGATCACGCAGGAGATTCCGCTCGCCTTGATCGCGATGGGGGCATGCTCACGGGAGGAGCCGCACCCGAAATTTTTATTTGCCACGATAATATCCCCCGGTTTTACCCGATTGACAAAATCCGCGTCGATGTCTACCATGCAGTGCTGCGCCAGCTCCTGATGCGATGAGGTATTCAGGTAGCGCGCCGGAATAATGACGTCGGTATCCACGTTATCGCCGTACTTGTGTACTGTTCCTTGTGCGTTCATTCTGCATCCTCCTTTTCTGTTTCCAGAGCCGCGGGGTCGGTCAGTACGCCGGTAATCGCGCTGGCCGCCGCGACCGCGGGGCTGGACAGATACACCTCGGACTCAATATGGCCCATTCTGCCCACAAAGTTGCGGTTTGTAGTGGAAACCGCCCGCTCCCCTTTGCCGAGGATGCCCATATGCCCGCCGAGGCACGGCCCACAGGTGGGGGTGGAGAAAACCGCTCCGGCCTCGACAAAAATCTCGGCCAATCCCTCGCGGATCGCCTGCAGATAAATGCTTTGGGTGCCGGGAATGATAATGCAGCGCACACGCCTGTTCACCTTGCGCCCCTTTAAAATCTCTGCCGCGGCGCGCAGGTCTTCCATCCGTCCGTTCGTGCAGGAACCGATCACAGCCTGATCGATCTTTACCGTACCCGCTTCGTCGATGGTGCGGGTATTCTCCGGAAGATGCGGAAACGCAATTGTGGGCCGCAGGGTGGAGAGATCAATCACTATCTCGCTGTCGTACTGCGCATCCTCGTCGGCGGTATAGATCACCGGCTCGCGTTGGAAACGATCCTTGCAGTAAGCGAGTGTGATCTCATCCACCGGGAAAATGCCATTCTTTGCGCCGGCCTCGATCGCCATATTCGCGATGCACAGGCGGTCATCCATCGAAAGGGATTTGACTCCCTCACCCGTGAATTCCAGCGACTGATACAAAGCGCCGTCCACGCCGATCCTGCCGATCAGGTGCAGAATCACGTCCTTGCCGGACACCCATTTCGGACACTTTCCATTGAGCACCACGCGGATGGCCCCCGGCACCTTAAACCAGGCCTTGCCGGTGATCATGCCCGCCGCCATATCCGTGGAGCCGACGCCCGTGGAAAACGCGCCCAGCGCGCCGTAGGTGCAGGTGTGCGAATCCGCGCCGATCACGCAGTCGCCGGGGCCAACCAGACCCTGTTCCGGCAAAAGTGCATGCTCAATGCCCATCTGGCCCACATCAAAGAAATTTGTAATGTCGTATTTGTCCGCAAAATTGCGGGTCTGCCGGCATTGCTCCGCCGCCTTGATGTCTTTGTTCGGCGTAAAATGGTCGAGCACCAGAGCGATTTTATCTTTATGAAAAATCCCGGTGGCCCCGTTCTTTTCAAACTCGTTGATGGCCACCGGGCTGGTAATATCGTTGCCCAGAACCAAATCCAGCGACGCCTCTACCAGCTGCCCTGCCGTTACCTGCGGCAGTCCGGCTTTTGCCGCCAGAATTTTTTGCGTCATTGTCATGCCCATCGGTTCAAAACCTCCCCTGATTTGGTGAAAGACTCTTTACTTGTTTTCATTTTCTTTATTATCGCATTCCTGTTGCGCAAAAAATGTAAAGCATGATACAATTGAGAAAATATTTTTTGGATTTAAAATCGTATGGTTGGAGCACTTAAAAATAGGACTGTTTCTTTTCCGCTACCAATGGGAAAAAACCACCTTTTTTGAAACAGTATGAGCGATAACCGCAGGAGGAACGGCAGATGGAGCAATTAAAATGGGCCGCGGAAAGTCTATGGGAGGTATTAGGCCGCAAAGAAACACCCCGACTGTACCCGGGGAACCAAATGATTTACCGGCAGGGTGAGCTAGCCGAGCGTTTTTATTATCTGAAAAGCGGCCGGGTGCGGATTTTTATGAGCTCTGAAAACGGGCAGGAAAAAACCCTCACCCTGCTCGAGCAGGGAAACATCTTCGGCGAGGCTGCGTTCTTCGACGGCCTTCCCCGCGTTTCTTCCGCACGCACGCTGGAAAAATCGCAGATCATCCCCATCAACCGCGAGGTTCTGCTCGACTGCTTCCGCGAGGAGCCAATGCTCGCCTTTCAGCTATTACATCTGTTTTCGAAAACAGTGCGCATGCTGTCCAACCAGGTGGATCACATGACCTTCCTACAGGCCGATCGGCGCATCGCAAAAATCCTTACCGAGCTTTCGGGCGGGCGCGACGGTGAACCCATCGCCTGCTCACACGAGGATTTGGCCAGCATGGCGGGGGTTTCCCGCGTGACCGTCAGCCGAGTTTTAGGTGAATTTGCCCGGCACGGCTGGGTTTCTACCCAATACCGGAGCATCCGAATCCTGAATCTGGAGGCTCTTCTGCGCTTTGCGCTTTCGTAATGGGATTTAGATACGGCGTGAGGTTCTTATAACGAGAATCAGATGTCTCTGCCTCAATAAGCGGTAGAAGTCGAATCATTTCACTAAGCCCGAGTTTCAAGTTTCTCCTAGCCGTCGGCAACTTGTTGCCATAAACGGCGTGAGGTCCTTATAACGAGAATTAGATGTCGCTGTCTCAATAGCGGTAGACGTCGAATGATTTCACCAAGCTCGAGTTTCAAGGTTCTCCCAGCCGTTGGCAACTTGTTGCCGCTAACGGCGTGAGGTTCTTATAACGAGAATCAGATACCTCCGCCTCAATAAGCGGCAGAATTCGAATCATTTCACTAAGCCCGAGTTTCAAGGTTCTCCCAGCCGTCGGCAACTTGTTGTCGCTAACGGCGTGAGGTCCTTATAACGAGAATTAGATGTCGCTGTCTCAATAAGCGGCAGAAATCAAATCATTTCATCTGTCTCGAGTTTCAAGGTTCTCCCAGCCGTCGGCAACTTGTTGCCGTAAACGGCGTGAGGTCCTTATAACGAGAATTAGATGTCTCTGCCTCAATAAGCGGCAGAAATCAAATTATTTCATCTGTCTCGAGTTTCAAGGTTCTCTCAGCCGTCGGCAACTTGTTGCCGCTAACGGCGTGAGGTCCTTATAATCCACAGATTTTGGGGAAAATAATCTGGGGTGATCTGCTTTGGAATTCGCGCTGGGGAAAAACAGCATCCGCCTGTGGCGCATTCGGGGAGCACTGGTCGCGCTGCCGGCATGCTTTGTATGCGGCATTGTTGCGGCTCTTTTCCCGATCGCAGGCATCATTTTGTGTATTATTTTCATTGCAATATACTTATTGTATTATTTTTGGTATGTTCCTCGCCTGTTCCGCTTCAGTTCGGCCAGCCTTGAGAACGGCCGGCTGACCTGGCGGACGGGCGTGCTGTTTTCCGTACGCATTTCTCTGCGGCTCGAAACGATCCTTACCGCATCCATCTCGCGCACGCCTCTGCAAAGTTTGCTGGGACTCTGCACGCTTTCGGTACGTCCGGTCGGCGCGCCCATCTCCCTGCGGCAGCTGGCAGAACCAGACGCCCGCGAGCTGCTGCGCCGCATTGAGGAGGCTGCCGATGACTAAACGCCCGCATGTTGTTACGCTGTGGAACTATCTCTCCCGCTTTTTCTTCCTGCTGATTGTCCCGCTGGTGCAGGCGGTGTTCCGCGCGCCGTTTTCAGAAGTGGCATGGAGCAGCCTGCCCGGTGTGGTAGCCGTCGTTGGAATCGCATTCTTTCAGTATCTCAGCTGCGGGTACGGAGTCACCGCAGTGGAGGACAGCGGACGCAGCCTTTCCATTTTATACTGGAACAGCGGGTTGTTCTTTTACAAGCACCGCATTCTTCCGGCGGACTGCGTTGCATCGGTCTTTCTGCGGCTGAATCCGATTCTCGACCTTTTCGGCGCGGTGCAGGTAATGCTCGACAGCCCCGCGGCAAACGCGAAACGCCCCAGCCTCACACTGCTGCTGCACAAAAAAGAGCCGATGAGCTGGTGGAATCAGCTGCGGAAAGAAATCACACACCGCTATGCCGCCAGCCCCGTGCGCGTGGTGCTGATGGCCATCTCGTGGTCGAACCCAGCCTCGGGTCTGCTGGTGATCGGCCTTTTGCTCAATCGCGCCGGAAAGCTGCTCGGGGAAGAGCTGACCCGGCAGCTATACGGGATTTATGAGAGCGTGAACCAGACCCAGCGGCTGATTGCCTGGGGGCTGCCTCCTACGGTCGCAATTGTCGGCTGGCTGATGGCATTGGGATGGTTCTGCGCTTTTCTGGTGCAGTTTTTTCGCTACGCCTTTTTCACCGCGGGCACATGCCCTACCGGCACCATGATCTCGCGCGGGATGTTTTTCCGCAGCCGGCAGCTGCTTACCGATCAGGCCATCCGCGCGGTGGCAATTCGCCAGACGCTGATGATGCGTCTGCTGCATCTGTCTTCGGTCTACCTGCACACCATCGGCTCGGGCAAAGAGAAAGGCGACCGCAGCCTTTTGATGGCGGCTGCAAACACCCAGGAGCTGCGCTATCACCTGGCCCGCTTTTACCCGAAGGAGTCGCCGTATTTCTTTTCGCGCGAGGGGATGACAAGCATCCGTCCGCCCAAAAACTCTTTGCTGAGCTTTCTTTTGGTACCGCTGCTGCACGCTGCGGCGATCTTCCTGCTTTACGCGTTGTTTGTACGGTATCTCGCCCTATTCTCTCCATTGGTGTTGTTACTGTTGGTTTTCCCGATGTACCATCTGCTGCTCCGCACAGCCGCGTACCGCAATTCCTTTCTGGCTGAAGATGACACCCATATTGCGGCCTGCGGCTATGTGAGCGATCAGCTGTTCACGGCAGTGCTCCCCAAAAGCGCGGTGCAGGCTGTGGTGATCCGCCAAAATCCGCTGCAGCGGCGCAGCGGGCGCTGCCAAGTACGATTGTGCATCGGAACTGAAAAAGGCGCCTGCTTTGATCTTCGTCATTTCCGCCTAAAGGATATTCAGCAGCTCTCCTTTCTTCGGGAAGAAACAGAGCAACCGTAATCGACCTGCCGAGTGGATACGGACCATACGAAATCTTACCGTTTCAGCCAAAGCGCGAAAATCAGCATAAAAATATCAGGGCGCCGCAGTGATGCGGCGCCCTGATATTAAAAAAGAGAGAGTAATCAAACGAAAACCGGTGGGTATTCCAACTAGAGGGGGCTGGAACAGAAAGCATCCCTTGTCCGGTATCTAATTATAAATTATACTGACATAAAAGAAATTTTGCAATAGTTTTTGTGCTTAATATGAAAAAATTTCAAAAAAATTCAAAAAGTTTGATAAGTAAGGGAACATAGGTATTGAGTAATTTATGATTCCTTTCAAGAGAAACCGGTAAGATGCAGAAAACTGCAAAAGCCAGAGCAGCAAACTCTTTAAAGGAAGGAGCATCCCTGTTGTATATGATGATCTTTCCAAATGCAGCCAATGCGTAAGTCTATTTATAAAACAATTTGGCTGACGCACAGTTTCAGACAGCTTGACAGGCGCCCCCAAATAAGGACGCCTGTCAGACCAACCATTACAATTCTATTATATAAGAGAGCTTATACTCAAAGAAAACAACATTCGATTGGCGGGCAGTTTAATGAACCAGTTCCCCCTGCTTCTCTTCTTTCGCCAACCTCTCGAGCGCTCTGCCCTTGGGGAGCGGCCCGCCGGGCGTATACCATTTCATCTTCCAGCCTACCAGAAGAATCACGATGGTTGCCGCAATACAGGCCCAACCAAGAATATGGCTGCTGATGAGCGGGAAAAGCCCGATGAAAATGGGCGGCGCCACCGTCAGGAAGGTGATGATCGGGCGGGAAATCAAGTTTGCGAAGCCGGTATCCTCTACCGCATAGGCCTTCTGCTCCGGGTCAACGATGCGCTCCAGCAGAATTCCGGTGGCCAGCACACCGCAGGCCTGGCCCCAAACCATCAGATTGCGTTCAAACCAGTCTTTGGGAGAGGTATGCCCGCCAATGAAGATGAACCATGCCCAGTTCAGAACGAAAGCCGCTATGATGGTAACAAGAAGCGGAACCGCATAAGTGATGACGACCTGCACATCGATAGAACCGAGTGCCGAAACAATCAGAAAATCGGTAGAGGTACCGCTGATGCGGCTGACAGTGGACTTATCCACATAGCGCGCAGCCTTGGTTTTTTTCATCACAAACTGAACCAGATAACCCGCAATCAGCGCAGTGCAGAACACGGGGATTTCAAAGCCGGTAAGGCCCTTGAAATATTGAGTCATCAGGTAACCCAAATAGCCCGCCAGCAGAACAATGCCCAAATGGAACGCCATGGAATCCAGGCTGATGCCGGAAACCGTGATCTTCCCGGATTTCTTCTGATTTTCCGGCGGGATCAGGCCGGTCAGCATCTCCCTCGGCAGGTCGTGCGGATCGGTTACATAATTGGTATACCCTTTGCGGGCGCCCCAATTGATGATGACGATTCCTAGAAGAATGCCGCCGATGATTCCCACCGAGCAGAGGGTATAGCCGACTACCGCGCCGTCGTTCCAGCCTACCAGCTCCAGCGCGCCGCCGACCGCCGCCGCTGTGCCGGGGCCGCCAAAGAACGCGGTGGCCATCATCAGACCGAAACCTTCGTGCAGCTCCGGATAGAAAATGCGAAGCACATACATAGTCAGCAGGATACCGATGCCGTACTGTAATACGGCAATCCCCATGGTGTTGACGGTCATGCCCCACATCATTCTGGAGCGTTCGGAGTTTTTATCGGCTTTCTTTGGCTCTCCGTCGTCCTCATCAATGGGCGCGGCGGCAAAGATGACCGCTACCAGAACCGCGGCATATGTGCCCAGCCACTTGGAAAACGGAATCCAGCCCAATCCATTCGGCCCCAGAACAAATGCCAGAATACCGGCAAGCAGTGAGGCCGGAATAAAGAATTTTTGAAAAATTGGAATCTTTGCGCGCATGAATTGCCCGGCCAGCAGCAAAATCCCAATCCAGCTGAGATCTACAAACACATCCCATAACGTCATAATGAAACCCCTCTCCAATCGTTTCGATCACTCGTGATAATAGGGCAGCTGCTCATCAAAGTGTGTTTTTCCGTTCCGATACCATGCAATCATGTGGCTGATTGTATTGGCTGCCTTGCTTTTTGCCGCAACGTCGGAATTGAACGCCTGATGAGGCTGCACATACACATTCCCCGTACGGTTGATCGCGTGATCCATCAGAACCTTCGCGGCGATTCGGTCTTCTTCGTTCCATTTTTCGTGTCCGTTCAGCGCTTTTTCAAAGCCCTCCTCGTCACTGAACACGTCCAGACCGATTCCCAGAATCTTCCCGCTGTTGTACAAATCCAGCAGCGTGGATTCCGGCGCGATGTCGCCCCGAGTCACATTGACAAACACAAATTTTTTTTGAAAAGAAGAAAGGTACTCTTCGGAAAAGTAATTGACATTATACAGCCTGCTGCCCGGCGAACGGGTCAGGTTCATCGCACAGACAACGATATCGCTGGTATGGGCCGCTTCCTCTTTGGTGACGAAATGCACACTTTCCCCATATTCCTGTTTCAGTTCTTCCTGACGAATATCCACAGCCTGTACGTTCAGGCCGTTCCCCACCAAAAGATCATAGATTCTGTGCCCGATTTTCCCCACGCCAAACACAGTGGCCGTGCGCTCCGGAACAAACTCCATAAAGGATTTTGCCTTATTCCGCTCAAAGGTCATGGTGTTTTCTGTGTAATGATTCAAGTAGCCGGCCGCAGCGTGCACCAGCTTTACCGCGGTTTGCGCCACGGAATTGACGCAGTACTCCCGCAAAGAGGTGATGTTCAGAACCTCTGCGTACTGTTCAAAGTGGTCGTACCCGGCACTTCTGGTAATCACGCTTTTTCCGCCGCTTTTTATGTACTCTTCCGGCAAAACCGAATGGGTTTTTGTCGTAATCAGTTCCGGCAGAATCAAGCCCGGGTGTGCCGCCACATAATCCTGCACATTGCTTGGGGTAATCAGATCCTTTAAGTCTGCCGGAAGCTTTCCCTGATGAATCGCGGCATCCGTCTGTTCCCTTAAATGCTCCGCCTCTGCGCCAAGCGCCTCAAAATGAATGACATCGTACTCTCCCAAAATGAAACCTCCCATCTTATCCGCGCCGGGAGTGTTTCCCAAACATTCCCCCGGCGCCAACAGCATGATTCAACTTTTTTGTGCAACCCTGTTTTTAGATCTTTCCCAATCACCCCTTTTGCTTGTTTTCAAACCATTCGAATAGCAGAAGATCACCTTCTTTTCCCCGGCGAGCCATTCGAAAAGATTGCCTGAATCTGTTCTTGCCGAAGGTCTTTATGCGAAGAAGCCGCGGCGGTTCCGCAGTGTACAAAGCCTTATCAAGATCACTTGCTATAAAGCTGAAATGAAAATAAATTTGTAAACTACTCCTATATATTCGGTTTTTAAAGCCAAACTATCTTTCATAAACTCTATATTTTTTGATAAATATAAAACTTATGTTTTTATTTGGGTAAAGCTTCCCTCCCAAAATACAGCCACCAGTTTAATGGAATTTAGAGGAGTACTTTTCACCAAACATCGTTTCTATCTGGAGAATTTCGCTGTCATGAAAATGACGGATGCCCCGCATTTTATCCGTCAGATTTTGCGGCCACACTCCCAATTGTCTGGCTACGTCGCGCAGCTCCACATTTTTAATAATGGACTGCGTTTTGATCCACACCCCAAACGGGGTCAGCGGGCGTGAGTTTCGTTTTCTCATCACTCTCATCTCCTGTTTTATGATGTTTCTATAGCACTTTCCATGGACAGGATTTTTTTTGTATGATATGATGAAAGGTAATCAAAATTCTTATCTCGCTTTTTTATGCGATTGGATAAGAGGTATCAAAATCCTACAACGCCTTTAGTATAATACGATATATCTTACAAGTCAAGACTAAAATACGATATTTCTTAAAATAGTGTGAAAAGAGAGATTGATGTATGAAAACAGAACCTTTGGAATATAACAGTAGTAAAATGTTGAAAAAGATCCTGAACGCAATCGAGCAAAGACGGATCTCGGAGAAAGAATGCCTCATCAAAAGCCAGGTCAACACCAGTTTTTTATCCGACTGGAAAAACGGAAAAATCAAGTCGCCGCCATTCGATAAGATATATCGTATAGCACGCTTTCTCAATTTGTCGCTCGATCTTCTTGCGGATAACAGCCCGCCTCCCAGTCAGCTGCCGGAACCGGAAAAGTTCCTTCTGAACGGCTTTCGTAAGCTCGATCAGTTAGAGCAACAGATCATTTTGGGGAAAATTTCGGAGATGCTGTATCAGAAAAAAAATTTCGAGGAGCAAAGTCCGGTCACGGAGCAAGTGGCTGGGGATCTATTTTCTGGTCCGGGTTGTACGGATGCGGTAACCGCTGCTAAAAAGGATTAATTTTTTTGGAAAAGAATGGTTATTGATAACCGATCGCCCAATTATGGTCTATGCGTTCTTGAGCGGGCTGTTTTCCCCACCTTACACAAAAGAGCAGACGAAAATCAAACACAGCGGGAATCCTTTTTGGCGAAAAGGATTCCCGCTTATCCGTATCAAAAAAGGCTTGCCCGTTTGGGCAAGCCTTTTTTCTGTTTTATTCCATTTAAATGTGTTGTGGATTATTCCTCACGGCCGCAGCATTTTTTATACTTTTTGCCGCTCCCGCAGGGGCAAGGATCGTTGCGGCCAACCTTTTTCCCGTTTACCACGGGGCGTTTTTCCTCGCTGCCGTCACCAGCGCCGGTCGCCATAGTGGGCTTCGCCACCTCTTCGCGCTTGGGCTCTTCTTTGGTCTGCAGGCGCACCGTCAGCATCATGCGGGCTGTGTTCTCTCGAATCTGCGCGATCATCGCGTCGAACATATCGTAGCCTTCCATGCGGTACTCTACGACCGGGTCACGCTGAGCATAGGCGCGCAGGCGAATACCGCGCTGCAGCTCTTCCATCGCATCAATGTGATCCATCCACAGGGTATCGACGTTTTTGAGCAGGATCACACGCTCCAGCTCACGCACGATCTCGGGGCCAAACTCCTGCTCACGCTGCTCGTACATGCGGTTTGTAATCTTCAGCAGCTCACTCTTGACATATTCGGGATCAAGGTCCTCAAGCTCCTCCGGAGAGAAGTCGAGGTCGTTCGGCTGCAGCAGCCAGCCCATATAGTGGTCGCGCAATCCCTTGAAGTCCCAGTCGTCGTGCAGCTGGTCCTCCGGCAGGTAGCGCTTTACGTTGGTATCGATCGCCTGCTCGATCATCGTGATGATCTGGCCGCGGATGTTTTCGCCATTGAGCACCTGATCGCGCTGCTTGTAGATGACCTCGCGCTGACGGTTCATCACATCGTCGTACTGCAGAACGTTCTTGCGGATACCGAAGTTGCGGCCTTCCACCTTGCGCTGGGCGCTCTCGATGGTCTTCGAAAGCATACCGGCCTCGATCGGCATATCCTCTTCTACCTTGAGGGAATCCATCAGGTTCGAGATGCGCTCGCCGCCGAACAGACGCATCAGATCATCCTCCAGCGAGATATAGAACCGGCTCTTACCGGGGTCGCCCTGACGGCCGGCACGGCCGCGCAGCTGGTTGTCGATACGCCGGGATTCATGGCGCTCGGTACCGATGATATAAAGACCGCCCACAGAGCGAACCTCTTCCGCAATAGGACGAACCTGCTCTTTATATTTTTCATTCAGCTCCACAAAGGTTTTGCGGGCTTCGAGGATTTCGGGATCCTGCGTATCGGAATACGCAGTGGATTCGCTGATGAGCTCTTCGGAAAAGCCCATGCGGCGCATCTCAGATTTTGCCATATATTCAGCGTTACCGCCCAGCATAATGTCGGTACCGCGTCCTGCCATGTTGGTGGCGATGGTCACGGCGCCCTTTTTACCGGCCTGCGCAACGATTTCGGCTTCCTTTTCATGGTACTTCGCGTTGAGCACTTCGTGCTTCACGCCGCGGCGCCCCAGCATAGCACTGAGAATCTCGGACTTTTCGATGGAGATAGTACCGACCAGCACAGGCTGTCCCTTTTTATAGTGCTCCTCCACATCCTCGATCACGGCTTCAAACTTGGCCTTCTCCGTCTTGTAGACGACATCGGGCAAATCTTCACGGGCCAGCGGGCGGTTAGTGGGGATTTCTATAACGTCCAGCTTGTAGATCTCGCGGAACTCCTCCTCTTCGGTCATGGCCGTACCGGTCATACCGGAGAGCTTTGAGTACAGGCGGAAATAATTCTGGAACGTGATGGTAGCCAGCGTTTTGCTCTCTCTGGCAACCTCCACACCTTCTTTTGCTTCAATCGCCTGGTGCAGGCCCTCGTTGTAGCGGCGGCCGTACATCAAGCGGCCGGTGAACTCGTCCACGATGATGACCTCGCCGTCCTTCACGACGTAGTCGATATCGTTGCGCATCACACCGTTCGCTTTAATGGCCTGATTGACGTGGTGCTGGATCGTCAGGTTTTCAGGATCGGTCAGATTTTCAATCTGGAAATATTTCTCCGCTTTCTTTACGCCGTTCGGGGTCAGAGAAGCGGTTTTCAGCTTTTCATTGACAACGTAGTCATATTCCTTGTACAGCTCGTCGTTGTCTTCCTTTTCGTCCACTTCCGCCACACGAACCATCTTCAGCTGCTTGGCCAGCCGGTCGGCCAACCCGTACAGCTCGGTGGATTTATCCCCCTGGCCGGAAATGATCAAAGGTGTACGGGCCTCATCGATCAAGATGGAGTCCACCTCATCGACGATCGCGTAATTGTGGCCACGCTGTACCTTATTCTCTTTGTAGATCACCATGTTGTCGCGCAGGTAGTCAAAGCCCATCTCGTTGTTGGTGCCGTACGTGATGTCTGCCTCATAGGCGGCCTTGCGCTGATCGTTGTCCATATCGTGGACGATCAGTCCGACGGTAAGGCCAAGGAATCGGTACACCTTACCCATCCATTCCGAGTCGCGGCGGGCCAGGTAATCGTTGACCGTGACTACATGCACACCCTTGCCGGAGAGCGCGTTCAGGTAAGCCGGCAGAGTTGCCACCAGAGTTTTACCTTCACCGGTCTTCATTTCACTGATGCGCCCCTGGTGCAGCACGATGCCGCCAATGATCTGTACCGGGAAATGCCGCATCTCTAAAATACGGGCAGAACCCTCCCGGCAAACGGCAAACGCATCAGGCAGGATGTCGTCCAGCGTTTCGCCATTTGCGAGCCTTTCTTTCAGCGCGGGAGTCTGCGCTTTCAGTTCGGCGTCCGACATGGCTTTGTATTTTTCCTCCAACGCCAGAACAGCATCGCAAAGGGGCTGAATCCGCTTCAACTCGCGTTTGCTGTAATTACCAAAGAACTTGGCCAAAACATTCATCGTCTTCACCTCAACACAATTTAAAAACGAAACAAATCAGTTTCGTCTGATGATCTTCACACGTATACGGTTAACATTATAACATAGCGCCAGCTAAAAAAAAAGAAGATTGTGTAAACAAACAGTTTATACCATTTTACCACCTGCACGTTTTGTCTTCGTGCAAGGCGCTTCCCCTGCTGTGGCACACTACACACCGTATTGTATTTCCAGTTGTACCCATGCTATACTCAAGGCAAAGACAAAAGTTTCGCGAAAGAGCGGTTATTTCCTCCTGCGCGGTTCCCCGCGGCGGACGTGCGGGCTCAGCCTGCGCCCCTCAGATACTCAATCGATTGTATTTTGACTGGAGGTAACAATCATGAACTCTTTTCTGTGGCTGCCCACTATCACGGGAGCGGAGTCTATCCTCAGATCAGTCGCCTACCTGGCCGTGATTTCGGTATGCGTTCAGGGCGTGAGAGCTTTGGGTATTTACATCCGTAACAATTCCAGATAGTCAAACACATCAAACCCGGCCTGTATCCGTAGAAAACACGGATACAGGCCGGGTTTCGTTTCAGCAGCATTTATCGGAATATACGGTAGAGAGAACCGGCAATCATCACAAGGAAAAGAATCATGTACCACAACAGCTCACGGCTTTCTTCTTTTGATCTTTCCCCTTTGCAGACGTGCCAGATGATCCCCAGAAACACGAGCGTGATCACACCCAGAAGAAGCTGTGGGGAATACGCCAGAACCGGAATTTCCGGCAGCATAATCACTGCACAGCAAAAAATAAAAAGAAACACCCACAGCTTATAAATACCTTTTCTTTCCAGTATCTCCTGCTGGATGCCCAACCAGTATTGTTTGTTCATAACTGTTCCTCTTTCATATGCTTGAATCAGCACATTGCTGTGTTAGAAATAACTTTCACTGGGCGTAACAAAGCTTTTTCACATTACAGATACATTCCTGCCAAGAACCATAGTGTAAGCAATATAACCGCAATGTTCAATATGACAGCCGCTTTTTCTTTTTTACGGTAGGCGCGAACGGCGTTGACCGCTACGATTGCAATAATATAAGCATAAAGAAGAGTTTGAGCGGTTATTAAGCTTATGTGCAATACTGGGTAAGAAATGCCGATCAGAACACCAATTACAAGCACGCAAAATAAATAGATCGTTTTCTTTGTCAAGAAACAGCTCACCTGCGTTCTATATATACTCTTAATTACAGGGCCTTGACTTTTCTCGATAACTTATTCGACTCTCTTTCTCACATCTTTTCTTTTTCCTTTCCCATACGATAGGCGGTTATGCCAATAATAATCGGAGCAGCTAACATAATTATCACACCTAGCGGAACGGCAAAGTCAAAACGGAGCAAATCCTGAAAAAACGGAACTCCATTAGCAATTAGAACCGAGGTAGGAGCGTCCGAAAAGCTATGGAAGAGATCTTGGAAGAAATCATACGAATAAATTAGAAAAACAGCAGAAAACGCAGAAAGCACCATAATTGAAGATACTAAAACCTTAGATGCTAAATTCTTTTTCATATTTTTATACCGC
>OFCQ01000277.1_pt1 | contig 28156 bp, 29 predicted proteins | sample 1520861 | NCBI WGS metagenome assembly OFCQ01 (sample SAMEA2699036, study PRJEB24076) | metagenome | biome: Human gut stool | place: Spain | collected 2012-11-21 | reverse complement strand
CATGGAGCTGACTGTTACTAATAGGTCGAGGGCATAACCAGAACAGGTGATAGGAACAAGATGGATGAAAAAGCTTTGTATGCAGTTTTGAAGGTACATGATATACGGATATGGAATGAGAGACGCGCTTAAGAAGATTTCTTAAGCGCGTTTTAATATTAATTATGTTTGTACAGAATGCGTTGCTGGTCACAGGTACTGTGAACAGTAACCAGAATGCTTTTCTTTAACATTTTTTTACTTGAATTGCGTTTACAAAATTCTTGCATTATGTTATAAATAGATGAACTATAAAATAAGGAATAAGAAGGAGGCGAATTATATGGACAGTTGTGATAGTCGAAGTCGAAGTACATCTAACGATGGAAGAACACTTGGAATATCTTTCAAGTGTCTATAGGTGCGCCAATTATAATAATTATAATCTAAGCCTTTTCCATCGTTACCAGAGTGTCACAACCGAAGCGTTGTATTGCATTTAGCGGTGGATTTTTTATGCCCTTTTTTGGGGAGAAGGAGGCTTAAGGTGAAAAAAGAAGTATTAAAAGAACCGATATATGTAGAAGAAATTGTCGATATTATCAGGTCAGGATTATCGAATGAAGAGATAAAAGGAAAACTTGATGATTACCATGACAATGATATTGCACAGAGTTTAGAGTTACTTAATAAGTCAGAAAGACTTCATCTTTACAATATACTTGGTTCTGAATGGATGTCGGAGATTATTTCATATGTTGAAGATCCCGATGATTATATTAAAGAATTAGGAATCTACAAGCTGGCAGAGATTATTAATGAAATGGATGCCGACGATGCGGTAGATCTTCTGGAAGATATTGATGAAAACGTAAAGGTTAAATTAAGAACAATACTTGATGAGGATGTACAGGCAGATATTAGATTGATCAATTCTTATGATGATGATGAAATAGGTAGTCTGATTACAACTAATTTTATATGTATCAAAGATAATCTTACAATACGTCAGGCAATGCATGAACTCGTACAGCAGGCAGGAGAGAATGACAATATTGCAACGATATATGTAGTCGATGAAGAGGATCGTTTTTGTGGAGCGATTGATCTTAAAGATTTGATTATCGCACGAGCAGGAATGGCATTGGAGTCGCTGATAAGTTATTCTTATCCTTATCTTCGTGACCACGAAAAAATTTCTGAAAGTATTGAAAAGATAAAAGATTATGCTGAGGATTCGCTTCCTGTGCTTAATAGTGAAAACAAGATAATCGGTATTTTGACAGCTCAAGATGTTATCGAGGCAGTTGATGATGAATTGGGTGAAGATTATGCAAAATTAGCCGGATTGTCAGCAGAGGAAGATCTTCAGGAAAGTACAAAAGACAGTATGAAAAAGCGTTTACCGTGGCTTATTATATTACTTTTCCTCGGAATGCTTGTATCTTCTGTGGTGGGTGTATTTGAAGATGTTGTAGCAATATTACCAATCGTTATATGTTTTCAGTCATTAGTTCTTGATATGGCCGGAAATGTCGGTACACAGTCACTTGCTGTTACAATCCGTGTGCTTATGGATGAAAATTTAAGTGCGAAAGATAAGCTGCATTTGACATTTAAAGAAGCAAAAGTAGGATTTAGCAGTGGATTATTATTGGGAATGCTTGCACTTGTATTTCTAGGTGTATATATATACTTATTTAAAGGATATTCATTGGGACACGCATTCTTAATATCCAGCTGTGTAGGAGCATCGTTGTTTTTAGCAATGATAATATCAAGTTTAGTTGGAACATTAATACCATTATTTTTCAACAAAATTAAGATTGACCCGGCAGTTGCATCAGGTCCGCTTATTACTACAGTAAATGATTTAGTGGCAGTAGTTACTTATTATGGTCTTGCATGGATTTTATTAATAGAGATTATGCATATAGTATAGTAGATAATATATCAGATGTGAGATGACTCCCACCTCTGTAGGTGGCGAGTAACAAATCAGTATCAGTGGTGGGAGTCAATCCCCCATCTGATATAGCCTCCGGCAGGATTGCAGAGATGCGCAGAAGAAGTATGTCATGCATTGCATGACGCGCATCTCGCAGCAAGAATGCAGAGGCATTCTTGAAAAAAGTAAGCAGTCGAATTTAAAAAATTTCCACTGCTTACTTTTTTAGTAATATGATATGAAAAGAGTGTATTTGAAAGGGATAGGATATTATCGTTTCATTTCCAGTCCATCGTCACCTTCCTGATGAGTTTTAATCATTTCTTCCACTTCGCAAAGTGTCATAGAAGGAAGGTCTCCCGGAACAGTATTTTTTAAAGCACTGACAGCGTTACCATATTGCAGCGCTTTTCGTGTATCATTTTCAGAAGTAAGCAATCCGTAAAGAGCACCGGAAATATAAGCGTCTCCGCTTCCAATACGGTCGACCACTTCGATGTTTTTGTACATTTCTTCCTCAACAAAAGTCTGTTTTTTTGCATCATAAATAACAGAGCCAAAGGAATGTCTTTTTGGACTGTGAACGATTCGTTGTGTGGCTGCGACAACGGAAATCGGATATTCATCGGCGAAACTTTTCATAACCTCTTCAGGAGTGCCTTCTTTTAAGAAAGTCAGGCGTGCAGTGCTGTCAGAGCAGAAGAAAATATCTACGATAGGAAGAATTTCTTCTATACAAGCTTTGGCTTCGGCACCGCTCCAAAGATTTCCACGAAAGTTTACATCAAATGAAATTAAAGCACCGGCTTTTTTGAAACGCTTCATCATTTCAATAGTAGTTTTGCGTACTTGTTCATTTAAAGCAAGTGTGATTCCACAAGTATGGAAACAACGGGTAGACGAGTACATTTCCTCCGGAAAATCATCAATAGAAAGGGTTGTCATAGAACTATGTTTTCGATCATAGACAATCCCTGGTTTACGAGGTGCGGCACCAGTTTCGTAATAATATACACCGAGACGGGCATCAGCGCTGTTATCATGAGACAGATATTCATCAGATACGTTTTGAAAATGTACTTCATTTCTTGCAAGCTGACCGATTGCATGAGCCGGAATTTTTCCTACCAAACCTGTTTTCAGTCCAAGCTGTGCAGCTCCGGCAGCAACATTAAATTCTGCACCACCAATATTTTGTTCAAAAATCTTTGTTCTCGACATTCTTTCGTTTGCCTGTGGAGAAAGACGAAGAAGAAGTTCTCCAAGTGTGAGCAAATCATATTTTTTAGACATTGTGTTAACCTCTCTTAAAATAATTACCTCTATGTTATAACTTATCCGCGGATAGATTTTGCAATTGTGACTGCTTCTTTAGAAAGCTCGCAGATCTTATCAAATTCTTGATTTTCTACTAATGTATTTTTTACCATCCAGCTTCCACCACATGCAAAAATTTTATTAAATGCAAGATAGTCTTTTACATTTTCCGGATTAATACCGCCGGTTGGCATAAATTTAACCATAGTGTAAGGCGCAGCCATAGCTTTGATCATTGGAAGCCCGCCGGCTTGTTCTGCAGGGAAAAATTTCACAACTTCAAGCCCACGTTTTACAGCTTTGGCAACTTCAGATGGAGTAGCACATCCAGGAAGAACTGTGATTCCTTTTTCCAGGCAGTAATCTACGATTTCTTCATCAAATCCAGGACTTACAATAAACTTTGCTCCTGCATTAACAGCTCGGTCTACCTGCTCTGTAGTGAGAACTGTCCCAGCTCCGACAAGCATGTCAGGAAAGCTTTCGCTCATAATGCGAATAGATTCTTCTGCTGCTTCTGTACGGAAAGTTACTTCAGCACATGGAAGACCACCGTTACAAAGAGCTTCGCCCAGAGGCTTTGCATCTTTAGCATTTTCTAAAACAACGACAGGTACAATCATACATTTTTCAAGCTGATTTAAAATATCATTCATATTCTTAAAATCCTCCAAAATCATTTATTCTGATTCATTTATTATGAGTTCATCTTACTGATTTCAATTTGAAAAAACAACATGATTTGAAGAAGTGTTCATAATATTGCATGATAAGGTCAAAATATTCAAGATTTTCTATAAGAAAGAACAAGAAGCCAGAAGGAGAGAGGTGATAAAATACGATTACATTGGAAAGCAAGGAGAAGAGATAATGAAAATTGGAGTAAGAGCCCATGATTATGGAAAAATGAAAATTGAAGAACTCGCACAGACATTACATGAACGAGGATACAACTGTGCACAGTTGGCATTGCCAAAAGCATTTGCAGAAATTGACAGCTATGATGATATTACATTGGCACATCTTGAAAAAATACGTACAGAGTTTGAAAAGCATGAGATTGAGATACCGGTGTTTGGATGTTATATGGATCTGGGAAATCCAGATGATATGGTCAGAGAAAAGGCAGTAGAGACATTTAAAAAATGCCTGGCATACAACAAGGAACTTGGAGCAACAGTTGTAGGAACAGAGACAGCATATCCACATCTGAGTAAAGAAGAGAAAAAAATCTGGTATCCGCATATGATGGATAGTGTAAAAAGAATTGTGGATGAAGCTGCAAGATTAGATGTAAAAGCTGCAATAGAGCCGGTGTACTGGCATCCACTTGAAAATCTGGAGGCAATTTTAGATGTAATGAATCAGATTCAGGATGAAAAACATTTGCGAATGATTTTTGATGCATCTAATTTGTTGGAATTTCCAGATACTACAAATCAGTATGCATATTGGAGTGAATGGCTTAATGAGGCTGGAAAATATATTGAAGCAATGCACATTAAAGATTTCAGATTAGATGAAAACGGACAGTATTGCCCGACACTTCTTGGAGAAGGTGTGATCCAGTATCAGGCAATATCCGAATGGCTGCATAAGCACAGACCAGATATGTATCTGTTAAGAGAAGAGATGAATCCACAGACAGATAAAAAAGATATCGAATACCTTAAAAATCTATAAACAGAGTTGTTTATGGTATACAGTATCCGTTTACGGATTTATCGGTAATTCGGAAGGTGCAAAAATATGACCGGATTTACGATATTTTAAAGGAGTCATAGTTGTATAGGTTTTAAATATTTTTTCAAAATGTGTCATACTTCCAAAACCTATCCGGCCGGCGATTTCAGAGATGCTCAAGTCTGTTTCTGTAAGATACCACTGAGCTTTCTGAACACGATGGATATTTATATATTCATTGATAGAATAGCCGGTGACTTCTTTAAATAATCGGCAGACATAATATTTACTTAAGTAGAATCGCTGAGCAATTTCTTCCAATGACAATTGATGTTCACAATTCTGGGAAAGATAATCGGCAATTTCATAAACATGCTTGTATTTCCCATCAGTCGGAACCTGTGGTTCTTCGCCATGGCTATTTCCCAAGTCACGAGTAAGGGAAAGTAAATAGTTGATGACTGCAAGTTCCACAGCATGTTTGTATGCGTGTTGGCGCTTTGCACATTCCTGCTTAAAATAGTAATACAACTTCATAAAATTATCTTGTTGTGCCGGAGTTAAATGAAAGACTCCGGTATGTTTATGAAAAAATTTCACAAGTTTTAGGGATGGATAAGTATTGTCAATCTCCTGCATTTTTTCACTCGTCACATATAAAATAATTCGATTATGACCGGAAGTATCGTTGGAAAAAGACTTGGTCATATGGATTAGATTACTGTCTACCAGGATTAAATCCCCCTTCTTGGCAACGAAGCTTCTGTTATTAAAGAAGAAAAGTCGTTCGCCTTCTAAAATGTAAAAGATTTCATATTCGTCGTGAAAATGTTTTACTCTCATATCAAATTTTCCATATCGAATCATGTGTTCCAGAGAAATTCCATCAATCGAACAATAAGATGTTATTTTTTCCAAAAAATGTACCTGCTTTCTAAAAAAAGATTCTATAATAGCTTCAAAATTGTTAATATGCTGTATATAAACAGTGATAAAAAACTCTGTCTAGAATCATCTTACAACAAAAGACTGATAAATTCTAGACAAAAATGAGTGCAATATATATTGAAAAAAACAGGGATTATAGCAATATTTGAGTAAAAATGCACCTATGTATGTGCTAAAATACAAGCCATGAAAACGTGCACAAGATAAAAATAAAACCATTCATTCTTATGACCGGTTAAAAAGAATGAGGGCAAAGTTGGGAAGGCTTTAGAGAAAAGGAGAGTAACATGGGAAGCATAAAGAAAAAGATTGGGATCGCAGTATCCGCAGTCGGATTGTGTATAGTTGCAGCAACATTTGTGTCGGTTGTAAGTGCTAACAGCACAGATAAGGTTGAAATCAGACTGGCTCATAACCAGGCAGCAGGTTCAGAAATTGCAGATTCTATTGCAAAGTTTTCTGAGTTTGTAGCAGAAGATGATTCGATGAATCTGGACGTAAATATTTACGCAAGTGGTGTGCTTGGTTCAGAAAAAGAAGAAATTGAGATGGTTCAGGCAGGAATCCTGGATATGGCGAAAGTAAGTTCAAATACATTGGGACAGTTTGAAGATCGTTATTCTATTTTTGCAGTACCATATTTGTTTGTGGATCAGGATCATTACTACACAGCAATGGAAAAAAGTCAGGCAGTAAAAGATCTGTTTATGTCAACAGAGGATCAGGGCTATATTGCAATTGGATACTATGCAAACGGTGCAAGAAACTTTTATTTGAAAGAAGATGCAGTTTGCGATAACCCATCTGTATTAAAAGGTAAAAAAATCCGTTCTATGCCAAGTTCAACATCTATGGAAATGATTCAGGCTATGGGTGGTTCTCCGGTGCCAATGGCAGGAAGTGAAACATATACAGCACTTCAGCAGGGAATCGTAGACGGAGCTGAAAATACAGAGCTGGCATTGACAGTAGATGCACATGAAGATTTGGTTTCATCTTATACATATACAGAGCATCAGTATTCACCGGATATTTATATTATCAGTACAAAGAAATGGAATAGCCTGACAAAAGAGCAGCAGGATTATCTGGTTGAGTGTCTTGAGAAGACAAATGAAAACTTTAAGAAGCTGTACAATGGAATGATGGATGAGGCTATGGAAGAAGCAGAAGAACATGGTGTTCATGTTTATCGAGACATTGACAAGAGTGCTTTCATTGAAGCAGTACAGCCAATCCACGAGGAGTTCTGTGGAAAAGGCAAGGATTACCAGGCACTTTATGATGACATTCAGAGTTACGCAGAATAGGGGGATGAACAATGAAGAAATTAAATAAAGTTTTGGAATACATTCTGGCATTCCTTGTTGTAGTAATGGTTGTCGGATGTTTCTGGCAGATTTTTACAAGATTTGTTTTAAATAATGCAAGTTCATGGACAGAAGAACTTTTGAGATACGCACTAATCTGGCTGACAATGCTGGGAGTTCCATACGCATACGGAAAAGAACAACACATTTCAATCGGATTTATTACAAGTACATTTACAAAAAAAGGAAGTTTAAGAAATAAGATTTTTATTGAGATTCTGGTTCTCTTCCTCAGCGCATTCGTGTTAATCGCAGGTGGAATCATGGTAACAATAAATGCAGTCGGACAGTTGTCACCGGCTATGGGAATTCCAATGCAGTTTTACTATGTCGGAGCACCAATCTGCGGAGTATTGATGATTATTTATTCCGGAGAGCGTCTGATCCGTTTTGTGAAAGAGTTAAAAGAGACAAAGGAGGAGAAATAAATGCAGATAGAAGCAGCAATCGTACTGGTTATCGTATTCTTTTTCCTGCTGGCAATGAGCGTTCCGGTATCGTTCAGTATTATTTCAGCAGCACTTGTTACTATTGTTATGTTCCTGAATCCACAGTTTGGAATGTTTATTTCCGCACAGAAGCTGGTAAGTGGAATTGATAGTTTTACATTACTTGCAGTACCGTTTTTTATCCTTGCAGGTCAGTTGATGAGTAGTGGTGGTATTGCGAAACGTTTGATTAACTTAGCAATGTTGATTCTTGGAAGAGTTCCGGGTTCGCTGGCTCTGACAAATGTTGCTGCAAATGCAATGTTTGGTTCTCTATCAGGATCAGGTATCGCCGCTGCAACAGCAGTAGGTGGAGTTATGGGACCTCTTGAAAAAGAAGAAGGTTATGATGAGAAATTTTCAGCAGCATGTAACATCGCAACAGCACCTGTTGGACAGTTGATTCCTCCAACAAATGCATTTATCGTATATTCAGCAGCAAGTGGCGGAGCAGCAGTAGCTACATTATTTATGGCAGGATGGATTCCAGGATTATTATGGGCATTCCTTTGCATGATCGTAGCATTCATTTATGGTAAAAAACATGGTTATGTAGTTAAGAGAGAAAAAATGACAGCAGCTGTTGTCGGCAAAACAATTTTAGATTCTATCCCAAGTTTATTGTTGATTGTAATTATTATCGGAGGTATTTTATCAGGATACTTTACACCAACAGAGGCTTCAGGAGTAGCTGTAATTTATGCATTTATTTTATCAGTATTTGTTTATAAGAGCATTAAATTATCAGAGATTAAAGACATTCTGGTAAATGCGGCAGTGACAACAACAATTGTTATGTTAATCATCGGTGCATCTTCTGTATTGTCATTTGTACTGTCCTTTACAGGACTTCCACAGGCAATTAGTAACCTGATGCTTGGAGTTTCAGATAACAAGATCGTGATTCTTCTTATGATCAATGTAATTCTCTTGATCGTAGGAACATTCATGGATATGGCACCTGCACTTTTGATCTTCACACCAATTTTCCTTCCGGTTATCACAGCAATCGGTATGGATCCAATCCAGTTTGGTGTAATGATGGTAATGAACCTTTCAATCGGTACAATCACACCTCCTGTTGGTAGTGTATTGTTCGTTGGATGTAGTGTGGCAAAATTAAAAGTAGAAGATGTTATCGGAAAATTGATCCCATTCTTTGGTGCAATTGTAGTCGCATTATTATTCGTTACATTTGTACCGGCAATCAGCACATGGCTGCCAACAGTTCTGGGACTCATGTAAAGGAGTTTTATAAAATATGAATATTAAAGAAACAGAGTTGAGAAAAAAATTAGATCTTGTGATTGAGAAGCTTTTAAATCTGGAAGGCCCGGATAATGAGAAGGAACTTTCAGATGGAGGCGAAGCAATCGGATTTTTCAAACGAGACTTTGGAATCCGTGAGTGGGACTGGCCGCAGGGTGTTGGACTGTACGGATTATTAAAAATCATGGAATATGATAAGAATGAGAAATATAAAGAATTTCTTCAGGAGTGGTTTGTGGAAAATATGGAACAGGGCCTTCCATCCAGAAACATCAACACAACAACACCGCTTTTGACTTTGGCAGAGCTCAACGAATATTGTCATGATGCGAAGTTTGAGAAACTTTGTCTCGATTGGGCTGACTGGCTGATGAACTGTATTCCAAGAACAAAAGAAGGCGGATTCCAGCATGTGACAAGTGCAAACGGAGATCGTCAGGGCGTGCGTCTCAATGAAAATGAAATGTGGATAGATACATTATTTATGACAGTTCTTTTCTTAAATAAAATGGGACAGAAATATCAGAACGAAGAGTGGATCAACGAAGGAATCCATCAGGTATTGATGCACATTAAATATCTGTATGATAAAAAGAGCGGATTATTCTATCATGGATGGACATTCAATGGAAATAATAACTTCGGTGGGATTTTCTGGTGCCGTGGAAACAGTTGGTTTACATTAGGAATCCTGGATTACATTGATATGTTTAAAGGAACATTGAATCCTGGAGTAAAGACAATTATTGTTGATACATATAAAGCACAGGTAAAAGCACTTAAGAAATTGCAGGCTCCGAGTGGACTGTGGCATACAGTCCTGACAGATGCAAGCAGTTACGAGGAAGTATCCGGTTCAGCAGCGATTGCATGCGGTATTTTAAAAGGAATCCGTATGGGAATTCTGGATGATTCTTATCTTCCATGTGCAGAGAAAGCAATTAAGGGAATTATGAAAAATATAGACAAAGACGGAACAGTTTTGAATGTATCCGGTGGAACAGGAATGGGAATGAATGCAGAGCATTATAAAAATATTCTTATTGCACCAATGGCATACGGTCAGTCTTTGACAATCCTTGCACTTGCAGAAGCATTGTTACACTTATAAAAATAGAAAAGATTTTCAGCCATACAGCATTTTGTCTGTATGGCTGAAGTGCATTGTAGAGATTCAAAATCAGACAGGAGGAGTGGAGATATGCTGAGATTAAGAAGAGATGTCATGTTATTTCCGGGAGGAAAACAAAAGGCATTCACGATGAGTTACGATGATGGAGTTACGCAGGATGAACAGCTGATTACATTAATGGAACGATATGGAATCCGAGGAACATTTAACTTGAATCCAGGACTTATGGGAGATAATGACTGGCTTGTTCAGGGAGGCACCGGAGTAAATCATAATAAATTTTCTAAAGACAAAATTGCGGAAATATACAAAAATCAGGAGATTGCAGTACACAGCATGACACATCCGGATTTGACGAAAGTTCCTGTTGGAATGGTATCCTACGAGATTACAGAGTGTAGAAAAGAACTGGAAGAACTGGTGAAACATCCGGTGACCGGTATGGCATATCCGTTCGGAACATGGAGTGAGGAAGTAGAACGGGCAGCAGAACATTGTGGAATTACATATGCGAGAACAACAAAACCAACATATGCATTTTCCATGCCACAAGATTTTCTGGCGTGGCATCCGACTTGTCATCATACCGATGAAAAAATGTTTGAGCTATTAGATAAGTTCTTAGAAGCAATTAATCAAGAGAGATATATGGAGCCATGGTTATATTATCTATGGGGGCATGCGTATGAATTTGATTCCTATAATCAATGGAATGAAATTGAGAGATTTTTAAAGACAGTGGGAAACCGTGAGGAAATCTGGTATGCGACAAATGGAGAAATCTGTGAATATATCAATGCCGTGAGATCATTAGTGTATTCTGCGACAGGCGACTATATTTACAATCCGACTTGTGTGGACGTATGGATGCAGGTGGATGGAAAAGCATATGAGATTAAAGCAGGAGAAACAATTGAAATTGAATATGAACATCGATAAGAAGTAGGTTGATTTTTACGAGAGAGAATTCAATCGCAATAGGGAAGGAGTAGAATATGGAACGTCATGCGGCAGCAGTAGCAATAAATGAAGGAAAAATGAATGAGTTCAAGAAGAAACTAGGAGAAATCTGGCCTGATTTGACAGCGTGGCTAGATAAGAATAAAGTGGGGAACTTTAGTATCTGGAATGCAGAGAATCTTATGTTTGTGTATGGAGAGTGGCAGGATGGTGCAGCGTATTGTGTCGATGATGAGATTAGGGATATTATATCGAAACTCAGTGATACATTTACATGGATATCAACACCGGGGGAAGACATGCGATTAATGTATCATAATTTTGGAATCGTGCGTGAGAGCAAAGAACTCATTCGTCACAGAATGTTTATGACGAAACTTCACGAAGGCTGTGAGGAAGAATATAAACGTCGTCACGATGCACTGATTGCACAGCGAGGGGATACGATTAATCCGGGACCGGACAGTAATTTTAGTATCTGGAGTGCCGGCGGATATATTTTTGGATATGATGAGATCGATATTACGATGGAAGAAGAGGAAACAAGCGAGGCTCATGCAAATACAGTTGCATGGGAGACACGCCAGCTTGAGATTATGGACTGGATCACAAATGATGTGGACTGGCTGACAGGGGAGCATCATGTGAGTAGCGTGAGGTTGGCGTGGCATAATTAAAAAATTATGGGTAACTATCCAGTCACCCATAATATTATGAATTAAACTGGGCATATTTCTTCGGAGATATGCCCACTGCTTTTGTAAATGCCTTTAAGTAATTGCTATAGTCATTAAATCCGCACATCTCACATGCTTCAGTCACACTGTATCCCTGACTAAGCAGAGATTTTGAAAGGGTCAGTCTTTTTGCAGTGATGTATTTATTGATCGTCGTTCCGGTAGCTGCTTTAAAAATACGACAGATATAGGAACTGCTCATATAAAAATGTGCCGACAAATCTTCTAAAGTCAGAGGTTCTTTTATATGAGAATTAATATAAGAAAGAATTTCATCCACTTGCGTATGATATTTGGATGTTGATTTTTCAGCATCATTTTTTATAGTAGCGGCACCTCTGTTTTGGAATGTCTGATTTAAAAATACCATCAATTCAAGAAAAACTGCTTTATCTAATAAATCTTCACCAATTCCTTCGTTTGATTGAAATTTATGAATAAAATAAATGAATCTATTCTGTTCTTCCGGTGTCAAATGGACACAGTGAGGCATATGGGTATCTCGAAAACTGAAGCAATGGTTCAAGTCGGTGTTTGGGGTAGAAAGTTGTGTCAGGTAATCCGGGTCAATAGATAGAATAATTCTTTCATGAGTTTCCTGATCAATCTGAGTTAAATGATGGCTTTCAAATTGATTAATCAAAAAAATATCACCGGGATGGATGTCATACAGACAATTATCAATCAGAAATTGTTTGCCACCGGAGATCGAATAATAGATTTCATAACAATTGTGAATATGCATATCCATGATCTTTTCATCACTATATAAGTGAGCAAATGCAAAAGAATGTGTATTGATACAATTTTTCATAGATTCTTTGCATGTAGAACAAGCTTTCATTGGGTTAAACCTCCTTTTCTTTTGAATAAATATACGAATAATATTGCAATGTTTGAACAAATTGATTCTATAAAACATGCAAATCTTGAACTCTTATTTTGATTATACGAGGTATGTTCAAAATATTCAACATTTACATCAACATTTCACAAGAAAAGGAATAAAGCGAATGGTATAGTATAGTCAAGAGATGAGAAAAACTCATTAAAAAAGCAGAGCTTCATTGTTTAGACAAATCAAATAACTATTACAAAAAATAACAGGAGGATTATCATGGAAGTAAGAACAGCAGCATCACCAAGAGATGTGAAACACTACACAACAGATAGATTGAGAGAGGAATTTTTAATTCAGAATCTGTTCCAGGCAGACAAGATCAATCTGGTTTACAGCCACATTGACCGTATCATCACAGGAGCAGCAGTACCGGTTCAGGAGAAACTTGCACTGACAGCAGGGGATGAACTGAGAGCAGAATATTTCCTTCAGAGAAGAGAAATGGGACTGATCAACAGCGGTGGAGACGGAATTGTGACAGTTGATGGACGTGTTTATGAAGTAAATGCAAGAGATGGAATGTACATCGGACGTGGATCAAAAGATATTACATTTGAAAGCAAAGATGCTTCATGTCCAGCTAAATTTTATTTGAACAGTGCTCCGGCACACGTTACTTACCCAACAGTACATATCAAACTTGAGGGAGAACCTGAAGAGGGTGTTGTAATTGTAAAAGATGAGAACAAAGTGGAAATGGGAACACTTGAGGATTCTAACCACAGAGTGATCAACAAATATATCGTGACAGGTCAGGTGGATAGTTGCCAGCTTGCAATGGGTATGACAAAACTTCTTCCGGGAAGTGTATGGAACACAATGCCAGCTCATACACATGACAGACGTATGGAAGTTTACCTGTACTTTGATATGGAAGATGACGCATTTGTAATGCACTACATGGGAGAGCCACAGGAGACAAGACACATCATTATGCATAATGAAGAAGCTGTTATCTCTCCAAGCTGGTCAATCCACTCAGGATGTGGATCAAGAGCATACACATTTATCTGGGGAATGTGCGGAGAAAATCAGGACTACGGCGATATGGACAATATCGAGAATAAAGATTTGAGATAATAACAGAAGGACTTTAAAAGCTCACGCATTTAATATACAAATAATAATCCTTAACATATAAACCCAATTATAAATAAGAAGAAAGAGAGGAATTTAACATGGTTAATTTTTCACTGGAAGGTAAAATTGCACTCGTAACAGGAGCATCTTATGGAATCGGATTTGGAATCGCATCTGCTTATGCAGAAGCAGGAGCAACAATCTGCTTTAATGATCTTAGTCAGGAAAAAGTAGATAAAGGAATTGCTGCATACAAAGAAATCGGTGTAGATGCACACGGATATGTATGTGATGTAACAGATGAAGCACAGGTTCAGGCAATGGTTGCTAAAATCAATGAAGAAGTTGGAATCATCGATATTCTTGTAAATAATGCAGGTATCATCATGAGAAAACCAATGCTTGAAATGGAAGCTGATGAGTTCAGAAAAGTAATCGATGTAGATTTGAATGCTCCATTCATCGTTTCTAAAGCAGTTATTCCGGGAATGAAAGAAAAAGGACACGGAAAAATTATCAACATCTGTTCTATGATGAGTGAGCTTGGACGTGAGACTGTATCTGCTTATGCAGCAGCAAAAGGTGGATTGAAAATGCTTACAAGAAATATCTGTTCTGAGTATGGTGAGTACAATATTCAGTGTAATGGTATCGGACCAGGATATATTGCAACACCACAGACAGCACCACTGCGTGAGAGACAGGCAGACGGAAGCAGACATCCATTTGACCAGTTCATCGTTGCTAAAACACCGGCTGCTCGTTGGGGAACACCGGAAGACCTTCAGGGACCGGCAGTATTCCTGGCATCTGATGCATCTGACTTCGTAAACGGACATATCTTGTATGTAGATGGCGGAATCCTTGCTTATATCGGCAAACAGCCACAATAAGAATTCTTTAAAATATCATAAATTGATAATATATAAAAACAGTTCATTTTGTCTTGTTATGTACAAAATGGACTGTTTTTATATTTAAACACGAAAAAGTTAATTAAAATTAGAAGTTTTTAAGGTTTAACCTGAAAAACTGTTGAATAACAAATGGTTTTACAATATATCAATATATTCTCCGGCAAGTGCTTTGTTCATACTTCTGACAGCGCAGAATTTTCCACACATGCTGCAAGTGTCACTGTGATCATCTTCCGGTTTTCTGCTGTCGCGGATCGCTTTGGCAGTTTCAGGATCTAAAGCACATGCGTACTGAGCATCCCAGTCGAGAACGCGACGGGCATCAGCCATCTTGTCATCAATATCACGTGCACCAGGAATTCCTTTTGCAATATCGGCTGCATGAGCTGCAATCTTAGAAGCAATGATTCCCTGTTTTGTATCTTCTACATTTGGAAGTGCAAGGTGCTCTGCAGGAGTTACATAGCAGAGGAATGCAGCACCACTCATAGCAGCTACGGCACCACCGATGGCAGCTGTGATATGGTCATAACCAGGAGCAATGTCTGTTACAAGAGGTCCAAGTACATAGAAAGGAGCTCCCATACAGATGCTCTGCTGTACTTTCATATTGGCTGCAACCTGATCAAGCGGCACATGTCCAGGACCTTCTACCATAACCTGTACATTGTGATCCCAGGCACGTTTTGTAAGTTCTCCCAAACAAACAAGTTCTTCAATCTGGCATACATCTGTTGCATCTGCAAGACATCCAGGACGGCAGGCGTCGCCAAGAGAAATTGTTACATCATATTCTTCGCAGATATCAAGAATTTCATCATAGTATTCATAGAATGGGTTCTCCTCGCCTGTCATACTCATCCATGCAAATACAAGGCTTCCGCCACGGCTTACGATATTCATTTTTCTTTTATGTTTTTTAATCTGCTCGATTGTTTTTCTTGTAATTCCACAGTGAAGTGTGACGAAATCAACACCATCTTCTGCATGCATACGGATAACATCGATAAAATCATGAGCTGTAAGTGTTGCAAGGTCACGCTGATAGTGGATAACACTGTCATAAACAGGAACGGTTCCAATCATAACAGGACATTCGCTTGTCAGTTTGCGGCGGAAAGGCTGAGTATTTCCATGGCTTGAAAGATCCATGATTGCTTCGGCACCTAGGTTTACCGCGCTCATTACTTTTTGCATTTCTACATCATAATCTTTACAGTCACGTGATACACCAAGATTGACATTGATTTTTGTGCGGAGCATACTTCCGACACCCTCAGCACTTAAGCAAGTATGGTTTTTATTTGCACAAATGGCAACCTTACCCTCAGCAACAAGTGTCATAAGTTTATCAACATCCATATGTTCTTTTTCAGCAACAAGTTTGATTTCAGGAGTGACAATTCCTTTGCGGGCTGCATCCATCTGGGTTGTGTAGTTTCTCATGTTATTTTGCCTCCAATCATTTTAATAAAAAAATAAATTATATTTATGACGTCAGCAAAATACGGACAGCGTGCATGAAAGATGAAAGTCTGTAGTGATACAGACCGTTCATCGAAAAACAAACACGTCCAGTGAATGAGCATAGAAGAAATAAGAGAAAATATTTCTCTATGGATATGAAATATTTTTGCTAACGCCTACATCAGAGCAATCTGATGATATACAAAATCATAAAGCGATTTGCTTTTTTATAGCGGTACAAGGTGGTGTCCCCAATGTATCGCTTTTGGGTCAAACAAAAAAATTATGCTGTAGTGAGCTGTGACATCACTCCACTTTTCTGAAGGATTGAAATCAGGATAAATGCAAGAATACTTCCAGCTACAGTAGAAATAAGGAATGGTATTACATAAACGAACAGTCCTGCAGGTGCAGCACCCATAAGGAAACGGGCAACCGGATAAGCTGCGATACCACCAAGAATACCGGTACCGATAGCTTCAGCAAGACAAGTCAGGCTTAAGACTTTACATTTTTTGTAAACCAGTCCACAGCACAATGCACCGACCATACTTCCAGGAAATGCCATAAGGCTTCCAAGACCAAGTATATTACGAAGCAGGCTTGCACAGAAAGCAATGCCGACGCCCCAACCAGGGCCAAGTGTAACAGCTGCAAGAATATTGACCATATGCTGAACCGGAGCACATTTACTTCCGGCAACGGGAACGCTCAAAAAACTTCCTACAACTGCAAGAGCAGTAAGAACTCCGGCAAGTGCTAATTTTTTTGTTTTATTTGTTTCATTCATAATCTGAGTCTCCTTTTCTTTTTCTTCGGAAATGCGTTTGTCATTTTGAAAAAATTTGAGATGAAAAAAGGATCCTCACCTGAGTGAAGATCCTACCAGCTGTCCGAAATAAAAGAAATGAGATGCGAGGGCATCTCAATCAATTACATGGTATACATTCCCTCCGTTGGCATTATCCAAATCAGGTTTAAGTGGGTCGAAACGGAATTACGTTTCCTCTCAGCCGGTTTTCACCAGCTCCCCCAGTAACAATATTAAATTGTTGTCTAGTGATATTATGCATCTATATGTATGAAATTGCAAGGGAAATTTAAAAAAAATGGAAACTTTGAGGGAACAGGAATAATTGACAATTAATGTATTATACTGTATATTCTAAGTAGTAAGTAGTAAGTAGTAAGTAGTAAGTAAAATTCCGTAGATAAAGTGAAAGAGAGGAAGAATGTTATGAAAGAGCTTATATTATCTCAGCAATATGCGTTACTTGCGTTAAACGGACAGGAGAGCCTTCATCCAAGCGTGGCAAAAAATGCGGTGCTACGTGCAGTTGCTGCGGCACAGGTGTTGGAAATAGAGATGGGGAAAGCAGATACAAGTTCATTTTCAGAATTTTCTGCAGCATTACAGAAAGCAGTGCAGATAGCAAAGACTTTGAAGAAAAAAGAAGCATCTCAAATTGAGCAAGAAGTGGTAAATGCTCTGAAAGCGGAAGAACTTTTAAAGGAAGTTCCGGATCTTCTGGGGTGTGATATGGATTATGATACATCAGGTATTGAGCTGAAGGCATATCTTAGTGATGAGATAAGTTATGTTAGAATAAGAGAAGGCCTTCGTGCAGAGATTTTAGAGGATGGTCCAATTAGTTTGGAATATGCAGTCTTATTATGGCTTCTTCGTGAGAGTGGTTGTATTCATGATTTGTTTTCTATATCAGAGCAGAGCCGTGTAGAAGAGCGTATGACAGAGGGTGCCGCGCAGGATGAACAGTATCGTACACTATGGGAAGCAGAGTTCCATAGTATTTTCGAAGGAGTTATGAATCGTTTTGTAAAGACAAAGAGTAAACTGTTCAAGAATCCATATTTAGAAGGTGTGAATCTTGCGTTTCCTTATCTTGACAGAAGGAAATCTGTATTTATAGATATGGTTATTTGGGGGACAAATGTAGCAGACAGAAGGGCTGTAGCAGTAGAATATCTGAGTAAAAAAGGATTTACAGTAGAAGAAATAAGAATAGGCAGTGAGACATTGCTGAAAATAGGAAATATATATTATCGTATATTCCCGATGACAAAAACGGCGTATAAAGTACCGATTCAGGGAGTTAATCTGGTACCGGCATACTGGTAGTAAGAAAAGGGTACTGTCATAGCAAGTATGTGAACAGTGGGAAAGGTGAGCAAATGTCAAGACAGAGAAGCATGGAAGTAATAGAACAGGCGGAATATGTGACAATCGGAGAACTTGTGCGGCTTACGGCAGTACGCTATAGTACCTTGAAGTTCTATACGGAGGAAGGTATGTTGCCTTTTGAACAGGCAGAAGAAAATTTGACCAGAAGATACCCTAGAGTTGCGAGCCTGGAAAGGATTGCACAGATTCGTCAATTGAGAGAGCAGAAGAAGACAATTCCAGATATTAAAGAGATTCTTGGATGTAGCGAAGAGTAGTAAAATAGTACCAGGTAGCGAGAACGCCTGTTTTAAAATAGAACCGCCCCGACTCAAATCTAAGTTGAGCCGGGGTGGTTCTATTTTTACTTTACACACTATGAAATCCCTTACCGATAATCTCACTTGTATTCGATATCAAGATAAATGCTGTTGGCTGATTCTCCTTGATATAGTTACGAAGTTTAATTGCTTGAGGGCGGTTGAGTGCAGTGAAGATAATATATTTTTCATTTCCGGTAAATGCACCCTGGGCATCTACAACAGTTGCGCTGCGGTTTAGCTCATTTACAATAAAATCACAAATAGGTTGTGGATCATCGCATACAACATTAAAATATTTCGAAAGGTTAAAGCTTTCAATAAAGTTGTCGATCATGAAAGAACGAACGGCAAGTCCGAGGAAGGAGTACAGTCCGGTCTTGATGTCAAATACAAAGCATCCGGCAACTGTAATCAGAATGTCGGATATGAGCAATGCTCTTCCGATATCGAAACTGCTGTATTTTTTAATAATCATAGCAATGATATCCGTCCCGCCACTTGATGAGCCGATATTAAAAAGAATGGCAGAGCCAAGTGCAGGGAGTGCGATTGCAAAGCAAAGTTCTAACATCGTCTGGTCTGTCAGAGGATGGGTCATTGGACAGACACGTTCTAAGACAGAAAGTGCAACAGAAAGCAGAATACTGCAGTAGGCAGTTTTTGCTGCAAATTTTTTACCCAGTACAAAAAATCCAAGTAACAGCAACAGCATATTCATAATAAATGAAAAGTCACTGGCGGATATTTTCCCGGTTTTGGCAACCAGTACGGCAAGACCGGTGATACCACCAAAAGTAAAATTGTTTGTAAATTTGAAAAAATAAGTTCCAACTGCCATAATGAGTGTGCTGACAGTCAGTAAAGTAAAGTGTTTTAGTTTACTTACATTCATATGAATCCTCCTGAAATTTGCTTATGTTATCTATAAGAATTCAAAAGAAAATTCTTTTAATTACTATTTATAAAATGCCATGTGAACAGTAATTTTTTTCCATATACCAACCGAATTGTAACGCGAGGATATTTATTTGTCAACGCAAAATAAAATCGTACAGATAAAAGTGCAGAAAAAGAAAAAAATTTTATGCTATAATAAGAAAAGTGAAAAATTTCGAGGGTGTAAAAGTATGAAAATAGAGTATCGAATTCAAAAAGATTATATAGAAATTGTCCGTTGCTATGGAGTGGATTCCTGCGTAACGCTTCCGGCACAAATTGACGGATATCCGGTAAAAAAAGTAGCTGCATACACATTTTCGGCGAGAAAATCACAGGAAGATGCGGATGTGCTTACGTATGAAAGTGAAGACGGTCTTCTGCTGGAAGAAAATAATAAATTGCTTGCGGGAGTAGATGTGGAGAAAGTTATCTTTCCAGAGACTGTTGAAGAAATCGGTAATTATATCTTTTATGGTTGTAAGGAATTGCGATATCTGGAATTTTCCAATACATTAATAAGTATAGGTAGTGGGGCATTTACCGGATGTGGCAAATTGAGTGGGTTGAAAGTGCATATGAAGCGGGGAGAGAAATCTTGTGTAAAAGAGATTCTTGGAGATTTGTGGCAGCGGATAGATGTTACTTTTATATATGAAGAAGCAGGGAAAGAGGCAAGATTAGTATTCCCGGAACATTATGAGGAAGCGGTGGAAAATACACCGGCAAGAATTTTGTTTACACAACATCATGGAACGGGCAATAATTATCGACAGTGTTTCTATAATAAGGAAATGGATTATCGAAAATATGATGAGTTGTTTGTTTTGGCAAAAGCACAAGATAAACAAGAAGTATTGGTCGATATGGTGTTTAACAGGTTAGAATATCCGTATGATTTGACAGATAAAAACAAAGATGAGTATAAAGATTATATGTTGGAACATTTTGCAAAGTGGTCAGAGATTTTAGTGGAGCAAGATGCGATTGAACGATTGCAATTTTTGAGTAAACAAAATCTTTGGAGCCGGGAGATGTTGGACATAGCTATTATGGAAGCCTCTGAAAAAAAGAGGGGAGAAACATTAAGCTTTCTTATGAACGAAAAACAGAGCTTGTATCCGGAGCGGAAGAAGAGAACGTTTGAATTATAAAGGAGGAGGGGATGCAGATGGACAATCAAGGATTAGGAACGCTGGATGCGACCGGTGAACTTGCTGAACAATTAGAGCGGATCGGGACACAAATTTTGAATGCATCCCGTGCAGAATTATATTTCGGTATGCGTTTTTTGGATGTGGCTTTAAGCAGTTTTGATTATCAGATGAATACGGAGGTTGCACCATTTGGAACGGACGGAAGAAGTATCTTTTATCATCCGCAATTATTGGGTGGAATGTACCGAAGAAATCGAATTCAGGTTAATCGGGGATATTTGCATATGGTATATCATTGCATTTTTCGTCATATCGTAAAAACTGTAAATGGAAATGTGTGGGAGCTAAGCTGTGATATTGCGGTAGAACATCTGGTGGATGCCAATTATCACAGATCGGTGAGGGCGTCTAAGAGTTTGCTGCGACGTGAAACATATAGGCGGTTGGAGCAGGAAGCAAATGGAAAAGTGCTGAATGCGGAACGCATTTTCAAGATTCTGCAAAGCTGGAATCTCGGAGAAAAGGAACGGGAGAAATTAGAACAGGAATTTTATGTGGACGATCATCGATATTGGGAGAGTCAGAAACCAAACCGACAGCCAGATCCAATATTGAATCAGAAGTGGCAGGACATCAATGAACAAATGGAAACAGATTTGGAGACATTTTCTAAAGAAGCATCACAAGAAAATGGTGATTTCATTGGACAGATAAAAATAGAGAATAGAGAACGGCATGACTACAAATCATTTCTTAGAAAGTTTTCTGTGTTTAGGGAAGAAATGGGAATCGACCCGGATTCTTTTGATTATAATTTTTATAGTTATGGATTATCATTATATGGAAACATGCCTTTGATAGAACCACAGGAAACAAAAGAAGTAAAGAAAATAGAAGAGTTTGCGATTGTTATAGATACTTCCATGTCGTGCTCCGGTGAACTGGTACAAAAATTTCTGGAGGAGACTTATAGTGTTCTGAAGGAAAATGAAAGTTTTTTTAAGAAAATAAATGTGCATATTATTCAGTGTGACGAGCAGGTGCATTCTGACTGTAAGATTACAAGCGAAGAGGAATTAAAAGAATACATGGAACATATGGAATTGTATGGTCAAGGAGGGACAGACTTTCGTCCGGCATTTGAATATGTGGAGCAGCTGATCAGGGAAAAAGAGTTTCATGACTTGCGTGGATTGATATATTTTACAGATGGGTATGGCATCTATCCAAATAGAATGCCGCCATTTAAAACAGCATTTGTTTTTATGCAGGAAGATTATACAGATGTAGATGTTCCTGTGTGGGCAATCAAACTAATATTAAGTGAGGATGAATTAGGATAAATTTCTATCGTATCGGCAGTTACATTGGCTGATTTGATAGAAATAAAGTAAGAGGAAGTATAGAAGGGAACATAAAATGGATATAAAGCGTGCGAAACAGGAAATCAAAGATTCTATAGAGGCGTATTTGACGAAGGATGAGTTTGGAGCATATCGGATTCCGGCTATCCGTCAAAGACCGGTACTTCTGATGGGACCTCCTGGGATTGGTAAAACACAGATTATGGAACAAATTGCAAAGGAATGTAAAATTGGTTTGGTTGCATATACAATTACGCATCATACAAGACAAAGTGCAGTCGGATTACCATTTATCAAAGAAAAAATATATGGCGGACAGACTTATTCGGTAACAGAATATACGATGAGCGAAATTATTGCGTCAGTGTATGAGAAAATCGAACAGACGGGAATCAAAGAAGGAATTCTGTTTATTGATGAGATTAACTGTGTGTCAGAAACACTGGCACCGACAATGCTTCAATTTTTACAAGGAAAAACATTTGGAAATCAGAAAATTCCGCAAGGCTGGATTATTGTGGCAGCAGGAAATCCACCAGAGTACAACAAGTCAGTTAGAGAATTTGACATCGTTACATTAGACCGAATTAAAAAAATCAATGTAGAGGCAAATTTGGATGTATGGAAAGAATATGCGTATAAACAGGGTATTCATCCGGCAGTGATATCATATCTGGAGCTGCGTAAACAGAATTTTTACCGGATTGAGACAACAGTAGACGGCAAAGCATTTGCTACGGCGAGAGGCTGGGAAGATTTGTCACAGCTTATACAGACTTACGAAGTGCTTGGAAAAACAATAGACAGGGATGTCATTGCCCAGTATATCCAGCATAAAATGATTGCAAAAGATTTTGCAAATTATCTGGAACTTTTCTATAAATATAGGAAAGATTACGGAGTGGAAGATATTCTGGAAGGAAAATGGAATACTGCAACGTTACAGAAAATCAAGGCGGCTCCGTTTGATGAGCATTTGAGTGTAGTGAGTCTGTTAAATGGTAAAGCAAGTGAAATGTTCAAGAAAAGTTTCCTGGAGGATGCATATGTTTCAAAAGTATACGAATATTTATTGATTTATAAAGAAAATCTGGAATCTATGCGCCCAGAAGATATCTGGCATCAGGCAGAACGCGATTATCAGGAACAGATACGAAAAGAATTATTGAATCATACAGAAGAAATCGTAATGAAAAAGGCGGTTGCGGCACTGGAAAAATTTGCAAAACAAAGCCAGAATAATATTTTGGAAAATAATAGCGAAGAACAATTTGAACAAGTAAAAGAAATGTTCGGAGAGCTTGTACAGAACCGTGAAAATCTGATAGAATTGACTTCAGAGATGCTGACGCATATTTTTGATTTTATGGAGGCTGCATTTGGAGAGAGTCAGGAAATGGTTGTACTGATCACGGAATTGAATGCCAACAGTTATGCGGTGTGGTTTATTAAAGAAAATGGCTGTGACCAGTATTATCGGTATAATAAAGGGCTGCTGTTTGATGAGCGTCAGCAGGCAATTGTGCAAGATATGGATGCAGTAGAGACATTATTAAACAAGCAAGGGGCAATCAGCTGAGAAAGGAGCAATCGAAGATGAATGTAAGAAAAATGAGAAATGAAGTATTAGCTAACCGGGTAGTAAAAAATTTGGAATCCCGTAATATGGAAGCATATTTCGTGAAAACAAAAGAAGAAGCATTAAAAAAAGCATTGGAGCTGATTCCGGAGGGAAGCTCAATCAGCTGGGGAGGAACCGCTTCAGCTAAGGAGATTGGACTGTTAGATGCTGTACATGAAGGGAATTATGAAGTATATGACAGGGAAGAAGCCCAGACACCGGAGCTGAAAAATGAAATTGCTCATAAAGCTCTGGACTGTGACTTTTTTATAGGAAGTACAAATGCATTGGCAGAAAATGGCGTGATGATTAATATAGATGGAAATGCAAACCGTGTGGCAGCGTTTGCTTTTGGGCCGAAAAATGTGCTTTTAATCGTAGGCATGAATAAGGTTGTAAAATCTGAAGAAGATGCCATGAGCAGAGCAAGAAATGAGGCGGCACCGATCAATGCACAGAGATTCGGACTTGATACTCCATGTTCTAAAAATGGAATGTGTTATGATTGCAAATCACCGGATTGCATTTGCTGTCAGATTTTGATTACGAGATATTCCAGAGTGGCGAAGAGAATCAAGGTGATTCTGGTAGACGAGAACTTAGGGTTCTAAATGGTGGAACGGCAAGGAGTTTGTGATTTGTGAAGGTGGACATACTGTAGGATCAGGACATGTTGCTACAATCATCGAGTAATACAATTTAAATATAGATTTGTTATCGTAAGATAACGTTGTGTTTAAACGTAAGATTCCCATAGAACTTCGGTCTACTGATTTTTCTATTGTGTGGAAATATATAAAAGGGTAGAAAAGAATAATGAACAGTATAGAAAAACGGTTGCTGGGAGAGTATTCTGACAACCGTTTGTGATAATAGAATGATAACAAAATATGTGATTTTCATCAATCTGATAACAGATGAGGTGGATTCATCCATAAAATTACAGATATGGGTGTGGCAAGTCAGATTATATGTCTTTATGGTATCTTCTACAGTGCCTTTTTTAACAATAGTGTGACAACCTATCATAGTTCTCATAGCGTTCAGCTTATCCATTTCTTCATGTCTTTTATCTTCGTCTTCAATAGCTAACATTTCAGCTTTTTCCTTCTTATAGATATTTTTAAATTGATACCATTTCTTAAAAGAGTCCTATATTGTAGGATTATCGAAAGTCAGTGAAATTTTCTGAATAGGCATTTCTGCAAGTCTGCAGAACCATTGGATTATCGAAATGGGAGAAATGAAGGCAACTGTCACAGCAAAGAATATTGAACAGATAAAATAGTTTCTGAGCAGACAGAAAGAAACTTACAAAGTACCATATGAAGTTCACCATGAAGACAGACCGAGACAGGGTATATTTTGTGGTACTTCAAATAATCTGAATTTCCTCGCACTGGACAGAATAGGAAATAGATGATTTGCTCTAGTGATGACAGATATGTCGAAAGTAGAAGTTCATATCCTGTATAATGAGGCAGAGACAAAGCGTTTGCAGAAAGAATTTATGACGGAGGATACCAATGTCAGAATCATACAGGCATTTCTTAATGACTACGATGACGATTATGTATGCACCAGAATTCAGTTCGATGAAGCATTACATCGAACTGAAGAAATGAAACAGTGGGAAGATAAAGAGATTGCTAATAGTATGAACAATGCGATTGTAGGCTGGAGACCACATGGTACACATCGGTTCGGAAAGGAATAAGGAATACAGCGGTCATGGAAAAGAATGGAAGATTCTGTGAAGAAAGATAAAGACGGATTTATGGAAGTACTGGAACAGTTGGAAATACCATTTGAGTAAAGATTATTGTAAACGATGTAAACGGAACTTGAAAGAAAAACTTAAAAAGTTGACTTTTAAAATCTTTTGAGCTTTGTTTACAAACTGGAAAGGAGCAGAAAATGACAAAACAGGGAAGATTAGGATATAACAGTAGCAATGGAAGATATGGATTATTATCATTAGACTTATGGATTGATACAGGATTTCACTGTGGAGAAAGATTGGAAGTGCTGATGGATGATGAATGGGTGCAGATCAGATGTTCATAAGAACGTTATGCCCCGGCAGGGCGCAAGGGTACTTTTGATAGACAGTGCAGCTGTCGAAAGTGCTTTCGCATTGCTTTTGACAGAAGTAACAAAACCGGCGTATCCAGCGACAGTTTCTTAAATATCATCATGTCTGGCGCAAATAAAAATTATGTACCATAGCAGGAACTCAAACAGAGAAGCGGTGAGAAAATTTATGATGAAACGGACAACCAGTGGCATGATTGGAGCCGGTTCACTGGCTTATAACAGATGGGATTTTGTAGCAGAAAATGTAGATTCGGACAGAGTATAATTAAATATTTGTTATAAGAATGAGAATATGAAAGAAGTTTATAAAGAACTGTTTGACGAAATACAATATTGGGAAAAGAAAGGATCGGTAGATTACAGATTACTATGAAAAATCCGACAAGAAAAATAGGAAAAGTTGTTCCATGAAGTGATTTTTCAGATAGGAAATCGTGAGAATATGGCAGTTGGAACGACAGAAGGAAATCTGGCGGTAAGGGTACCGGATGAATATGTAAAAGACTTCCAGAAACGAAATCCGATACTTCGGGCATTTAGCTGATATCTGCATCAGGACGAGGCTGCGCCACATCTGCATATTGATTTTGTCCCTTATGTGACTAACTGGAAAAGGAATGGATACCAGAGTTTTATTGAAACAGATATTGAAAAGTCTTGGATTTCAAGGTTGAAATAAGCATGACACAGAACTGAATCAATGGATAAATCGTGAAAAAGAAGTGCTGGCAGAAATTGTAAAGCAACATGGAATTAAATGGGAACAGAAAGGCACACATGAAGAGTAGCTGGATGTTTACAATTTCAAGAAAAAGTACGTAAAAAGGAAGTGCAGAAACTGGAGCAGAAAAAAGAATATCTGACAGCGGAGAATGCAGACCTGACTTCTCAAGTTACAGGAGCAAGAGTAGACATTAATCTGTTGGAAGAAGAAAAAATCCAGTTTCAGAAAGATAAAGAGAAAGCAGAAAAGGAATTGAAAAACTGGAGGACAGAAGAAAATTCCTGTAACCGGTGATGGATAATGTTAGTAAGGAAATAAAAGAACATGGAATGATTAAAACATTTCTGACAGAAGTTACAGTATTGGAACGTGCGGTAACTTACCAGAACAAGAAAATCAAACAGTTGCTCATTGAAATGAAGAATAAAATCGGTGTGATGGTTGCATAGGTGAAAGAACTTACAAGAGAAAGAAATAATTGGAAAAGTAAATTCCAGAAGAAAAAAGAGCATGAAGTTACAAAAAAAGGAACTGGAAGAAGTTCAGAAGGATTATCAGAAATTATCCAGTGAGAAAGAAATTCTGCAGGGGCTCGCGGACAGACATAACTGACTTTTACGCATGCTAGGGAAAGATAGGGTAGAAAGACTGGTATAGGATGATATTCGGATATAGGAGGAACTTGAAACGAAAAAGCAGAAAGAGCAGATGCAAAAAAATAAGTGACCGCATACAATGGGCAAAAGAACACATTGCACAGATAAAGAAGAACAAAACAAAATACAGAGGAATGGAGTTGTAAGAATATAAAGAAACAGATTTATGATGAAAAGAACGGATTGAGCTACACAGTGCATGGAGATTATTATCTACCGGATTTGGAAATTAATGCGGAAGAACCTACATATGGAAAATATGAAATAATGCGAAAGCAGTTTCTGAAGGAGCACTGGAGTGTCAGGTATCAGTACTTAGTACTGACCGGAAAACTGACGGAGCATCTGAAACAGGTTGATAAGGAAGCAAGAGAAAAAGTTGAGATACTGATGGAACAGATGATTGAACAGTGGGGAGTGACAGAAGAATTGAGATGAAGAATCAGATGGAATGGGTGAGAAAGATGAATAATATTAGGAGTATAGTTGATAATCAAATTTATATGGAAATAATAAGAAAACGAATTGACAGAACTTATGTTCGATAATATAATTATTTAAAGACGAGAAATAATGTACAAAAGAAAAAAAAGTGTGTATAATACAATCGGAAACTTATATATTATCATTGCTTAGAGGTGGGAAAATGAACGATCAATTGCCTTACGATGTTGACATTCAACTAGCAGAGAATGAAAATGTAGAGATTGATGCAAGTCATTCTGATGCGAATGAATTTGAACATAAGAGAGAATTATTAAAGAAAACAAAAATTGTTAAGCAAACATGGTCTATTTTAGAAATTTTTCAAAAAATTAAAGAAGGAAAACTTTTATTAAATCCTGAGTATCAGAGAAATGTAATTTGGGATAAGGCAAAAAAGACAGCATTTATAGAATC
>OFCQ01000264.1_pt1 | contig 29478 bp, 25 predicted proteins | sample 1520861 | NCBI WGS metagenome assembly OFCQ01 (sample SAMEA2699036, study PRJEB24076) | metagenome | biome: Human gut stool | place: Spain | collected 2012-11-21 | reverse complement strand
AGAAAGTGAGCTGGCGCAGGCAGGCAATATGCATCTGCGGGTGTTCCTCCAGGTATTCGGCATGGCTCAGGCTGCGGTGAATCGCGTCGAGCCCCTTTTTGTACTGTCCCTGCGAAATGCAGTATTTGCCGATCACAAGATACAGCCACGTTTCCATCTCGGCAAAATCCAGCGCGTTCGGCTGGTAGTTATACAGACGAACCAGCTCCGCCGTCAGCTCGTCAAAATACTTGGTCAGCTGCTTCGGCGCCTTTAGTGCCGAATCCTTTTGTAATTGCAGAATCGGATACAGCTCATAATTAAAGCGGGAATAATCCGAAAGGCTCAAAATCTTATACTGCAGCACCTTGGCGTCGTTGCCCGCCTGCGCGTAATGATAGATCACCCGCTGATACCAGCTGTTGTTATGAACCAGCTCCGCCGCCTGCTCGTAATAATTGGCGACGCGGGCGTGCAGCAGCCTGCGCTTGGAGGGCGAAAGCTGCGAATGGACGAAATCCTGCATTTTCGCGTGGCGGAACTGGAAACGGATCTGCCCGTCCGACACTTTTTCGCGGATCAGACTGCGCTGCTTGAGATCATCCGTCAATTCTATGATCTCTAAGGTGTTGCGGTTGAAGATATATTCGACGATATCGAGCGTGATAGACTCGGGGCAGACCGAGATAGTGTCGAGCAGCTGCCGCGAATCGGTGGAAAGCTCCTCCAGCCGGGCCAGCAGGATATCCTGCGGATTCGACGGCATGTGTACGCCGGACGCACCCGCATCCTGTGTCAGGTAGCTCATCAGCAGATCGAGGAAAAAGCCGTTGCCCTCCGAATCCTGATAAATATGGCGGATGATCTGATCGTTCAGAGCGTCCGGTCCCAGACGGTCGGCGAGAATATCCTTTACCACCTGCTCGCTGAAAGGCTCCAGCAGAAGCTGTGTGGCAAATTTTTCGCGCAGCAGCGCATTGATCTGCTTTTGCAGCTGCGGGGTCTGCACATCCAGGCAGGTGCAGATGCACATAATATTAGGGTTGCGCTCACGGATAATCAGCGAAAGCAGCTCGAGGCTGAGGTTATCCATAAACTGAATGTTATCGAAAAACAGGATGATAGGTGTTTCCTCCCCCACGAGAGAAAACAGCTTGAGCACGCTGTTGCGGGTGGTGCGGTAGTTGTAAGAGATCATGATGTCCTCCGGCACCTGCAGCGAAAGAGGCCGGTCGCCGAACAGCGGGAACAGCGTGTTGATGTGGTTCATATAGTTGGCGGGAACCGAAATGTTGTGGCTGCGAATGTATTGATCGAGCTGCAGCATAATGGTGTTCCAGGGCTGGAGAATAAACTCCCGCTCCTCCTGAAAGCAAATGGTTTTCAGCACAATGCAGGAATCCTCACCGATGCTGTCAAAAAAATGATTGATGAGGTATGTTTTTCCGACGCCGTTGTCACCCAGAACAAAAATGGCCGTGGGGGTTCCAAGCAAAAACGAGCGGTACGATTTCATCAGATACTGCATCTCTTCCTTGCGGCCGATCACGTGCACCATCGGCTGCTCGGGCTCTTCGGTGCTCGACTGCGTCCACGCGCTGAGCAGCTCGCGGTGCAGCTGAGAAAGCTCGGCGCACGGCGCGATGCGCAGCTCGGCGTTGAGCAGCTTGCTGATGTTCTGATACACCTTGATCCCTTTATAATACAGGCCGTTTCTCTGGTAGCATTCCATCATCAGCTGATAGACGCGCTCGTCCAGCGGATCTTTCTTGACATATTTGGCAAACAGCGACTCCGTCTCAGAAACATCCTTGCCCGCGGCCTGAATCATGCTGTCGTACAGTTGGCGCAGATAATACTCCTTGAGCTCGGTACGCTCCATATCCAGCCAGTTTTCGAACACGTCCGCGTTTTTCAGACTGAAACCCTGCATCAGCTCGCCGTCGCACAGCGAGAAATCACGATTCTTCATGAAGTTGTCATAGTCGATATCGTAGCTGAGCTCGGGGTTCAGCGTAAGCAGGTGCTTTTTCGGCGAAACAATCAGTTCCAGATCAAACGTCTTTTTAATCGTATAAAGCGTATGGCGCAGATTCTTTTTAGCCACCTGCGAATCGTCGGAATCCCACAGCAGATTCGCGGCCTGTTCCCTTGAAATCGTCTTTTTCAGGGCCAGGCAATACAGTAGCGCTTCTGCTTTTTTAAACGGAAGCAAAACCTGCTGTCCGTCTAACAAAACTCTCGGGGTCTGCAAAAGTTGGAAAGAAATAGTCGGCATAACGGAAACCCTCTTTCTCATATTCAACAAAAAAACAGAACGAATCGGCTCAAATTTCTCCTCTGCATTTTATTATACACGATCTTTCATGAAAAAGCATCTATGAATTCAAATTTTTTTAAGTCATCCCCGCTTATTATAGACGTTATTTAGACAGCGCTGTGCTACTATGTATTTGCAAAGGAGGTTCTACCACATGAACAATATTGAGATCGGTAATGCTATGACAATCAAACTCGACCCCGTTCTGCCGGAATATCCCACCTTCAAAGAGGGTGTTCGCCGCGCACCGAAGCGTGAGTTGACCTTGAACGAAAGAGAGATCAAGCTCGCTCTGAAAAACGCGCTGCGTTATGTTCCGGAAGAGCTTCACGAGCAGCTTGCTCCGGAGTTCCTGGAGGAGCTGATGACACGGGGCCGCATCTACGGCTATCGCTTCATGCCGAAGGATCGCATCTACGGCAAGCCCATCGACGAGTACAAGGGCAACTGTGTAGAAGGCAAGGCGTTCCAGGTCATGATCGATAACAACCTGGACCACGAAGTGGCCCTGTACCCCTACGAGCTGGTTACCTACGGCGAGACCGGCCAGGTCTGCCAGAACTGGATGCAGTATCAGCTGATCAAAAAATATCTGGAAGCGCTGACTGACGAACAGACGCTTGTCATGATGTCCGGCCACCCGATGGGTCTGTTTAAGTCCCATAAGACCAGCCCCCGCGTCATTATCACCAACGGCCTGATGATCGGTATGTTCGACAATCCGCACGACTGGGCCAAGGCCACTGCAATGGGCGTTTCCAGCTACGGCCAGATGACTGCCGGCGGCTGGATGTACATTGGGCCGCAGGGCATCGTCCACGGCACCTTCAACACTCTGCTCAACGCGGGCCGCAAGGTTCTGGGCATTCCGCAGGACGGCGATCTGCGCGGACACCTGTTTGTTACCTCGGGCCTGGGCGGCATGAGCGGTGCGCAGCCCAAGGCGGTTGAAATCGCCGGCGGCGTAGGCATTGTTGCCGAAGTGGACGCTTCCCGCATTGAAACCCGCCACAGCCAGGGCTGGGTCGGCAAGGTAGCCGAAACTCTGGAAGACGCTTTTGCCTGGGCAAAGGACGCTATGGAAAAGAAAGAGGTTCTTTCCATCGCTTATCACGGTAATATTGTAGATCTGCTGCAGTACGCCGTGGACCACAACATTCACATCGACCTGCTCTCCGACCAGACCTCTTGTCACGTGCCGTACGACGGCGGCTACTGCCCGCAGGGAATGAGCTTTGAAGAGCGCACCAAAATGCTTGCTACTGACAAGGATGCCTTCTGCAAGAAGGTTGACGAGTCTCTCGTAAAGCACTTCCACCTGATTAAAACGCTGGTAGACCACGGCACTTACTTCTTCGATTACGGCAACGCCTTTATGAAGGCCGTATTTGATGCCGGCGCGAAAGATATTGCCAAAAACGGCGAGGACACAAGCGAAGGCTTCATCTTCCCCTCCTATGTGGAAGACATCATGGGCCCGATGCTGTTCGACTATGGCTATGGCCCGTTCCGCTGGTGCTGCCTGTCCGGCAAGCCGGAGGATCTGCGCAAGACCGACCACGCCGCCATGTCCATCATCGATCCCAACCGCCGCGGCGCAGACCGTGACAACTACATCTGGATCCGCGACGCGGAAGAGCACAAGCTGGTTGTCGGCACCCAGTGCCGCATTCTGTATCAGGATGCGCTTGGCCGCCGCGACATCGCCCTGAAATTCAACGAGATGGTCAGAAACGGCGAAATCGGCCCCGTAATGCTCGGCCGTGACCACCACGACACCGGTGGAACCGATTCTCCCTTCCGCGAGACCTCAAACATCTACGACGGCAGCAATGTGACCGCCGATATGGCGATTCACTGTTATGCCGGCAACGCGGCGCGCGGAATGAGCCTGGTGGCTCTGCACAACGGCGGCGGCGTAGGCATCAGCAAGTCCATCAACGGCGGCTTCGGCATGGTGCTCGACGGCAGCGAACGCGTGGACGACATCCTGATGGCTTCGATCCCGTGGGATACCATGATCGGCGTCGCCAGAAGAAGCTGGGCGCGCTGCGAGCATTCCATTGAGACCGTTGCGGAGTACAACCAGACCCGTAAGGACTCTGACGCGATTACGATGCCTTATATCGCCTCTGACGATCTCATTAACAAGACCTATGATAAAATCGTGAAATAAGAAAGCGGAGGAACCGATCATGAGCAAAAAACTGATCTGCCATGCCGCAGAGCTGGTTACCTGCGCCGGGAAAGGGCCGAAGCACGGCAAAGACATGTCCGACATCGGAATGATCAAGGATGGCGCGGTTCTGATCGACGGCGACAAGATCGTCGCTGTCGGCACGACCGAGCAGTTAAAACAGCAGTGCAGCGGAATCGACTGCGAGATCATCGATGCGACGGGCAAAACGGTTATGCCAGGATTCGTGGATTCTCACACGCACTTTGTGTTCGGCGGTTACCGCGCGGATGAATTCTCCTGGCGCCTGAAGGGCGACAGCTACATGTCCATTATGGAACGCGGCGGCGGAATTAATGCGACTGTTTCCAAAACCCGCGCGGCATCGCTGGAAGAACTGGTGGAAGCGGGCCGCGACCGGCTCGACCGCATGCTGGAATTCGGCGTGACCACCGTGGAAGGAAAAAGCGGCTACGGTCTGGACAAAGAAACCGAATTAAAGCAGCTTCGCGCCATGAAAGAGCTGAACAGCACACACTGTGTGGACGTTGTCTCCACGTTTATGGGTCCGCACAGCGTTCTGCCGGAATACAAGGGCCGCGAGCGTGATTTCATCGATTTTTTGCTCCATGAAGTCATGCCTGTGGTAAAGGAAGAAAACCTTGCTGAATTCGCGGATATTTTTACGGAGAAGAATGTATTTTCCGTTGAAGATTCCCGCCACTATATGACAGAGGCAAAGAAGATGGGCTTTAAGCTCAAGATTCATGCCGATGAAATTGTCCAGCTGGGCGGCGCTGAACTGGCAGCCGAAATGGGCGCTGTTTCCGCCGAACATCTTCTGCAAAGCTCTGACAAGGGGATTATCGACATGGCCAAGGCCGGCGTGATCTGCAACGTTCTGCCCTGCACGGCGTTCTGCCTGAAGGAACCGTACGCGAAGGCCCGCAAAATGATTGATGAGGGCGCGGCGGTTGCCCTTGGCAGCGACCTGAACCCCGGCAGCTGCTTTACCAACTCCATTCCCCTGATGATTGCACTCGCCTGCATTTACATGGGTCTGTCGATCGAAGAGGTCATCACCGCTCTTACCATCAACGGTGCAGCAGCGGTAGACAGAGCCGACCGGATCGGCAGCATCGAGCCCGGCAAACAGGCGGATATTATTCTTCTGAAATACCCTTCGATTCATTTCCTGCCCTATCATACTGCTATTAACTTGGTCGAAACCGTCATCAAAAACGGTGAGATCGTTCACAAACGGTAAACCCTCTCCTTACTACAGAGAAAAATTCGGCGGAGTGACATTCTGCCTGCCGCTCCGCCGAACGCTTCTCTCTTTACTTTGCCAATACGTTCTTGCACAACTAGGTGCTTGACTTCTGCCACGGAGCAACATTTTCCCGGGTTTTTTGGCGGCCGGAATACCTGCCAAAGAGCCGGAACGGTGTTGCTCCCTCCTCTTTTTCTGCGGCTTTGCACACATTCCGGACAGAAACTTCCAGGCAGCAATACATTGAACCACACCAGAACAGATCAACCCATTTCTGCTTCCCTCTCCCACATGGCAGAAGGGAAGAAAATCAATCATTCAGGAACCAACTTTATTCAGAAACGAAAACAGGCAGCCCTGCTGGTCGGCGGGCTGCCTGCTTTCGTTGAGTTATTTTATGGTAATGATAAAAAGGAGGTGTACGCAAAATCATTGGATTAGATCAGGAGTTCTGACGTTGTTCCTTGATCTGGGCCTCAATCTGACCCATGGTGTGCAGCATCATCAATGCGCCGAGACGTACTGTAATTCCGGAGGGGTCAAACGAAGGAGCGATTTCTACCAAATCTGCCGCGACGATACGGCCCATTTTTGCCACCCCGGAAATGATGTCGCACACCTGGTCAAACAGCAGGCCGCCGGGATATGGCGACGCCACGCCGGGCGCAATCGACATATCGAAACCATCAATGTCTACGGTAATATAATAATTTTTCGCCTTGGGAACTCTGGCCAGTACGCCCTCTACCCCCATTTGGTCGGCTTCGCGCGAGGAAATGAGAACGCTGCCATATTTCTTGGCATCATCAAAATCTGTTTTCTTACTGCTGCCGATGCCGCGAAGGCCAATCTGAATCATGGGGCCGATGTGATCCATTTCGGACAAACGGCGCATGGGGCTGCCGTTGCCGTAGCGGAGCGGACCGACATGATCATTCCAGTCTAAATGCGCGTCGAACTGCACCACGCAGATTTCTTCCCCAAGCTCTTCAAGGGCGTTGCCCACCGGCGCGCTGATCGAATGGTCGCCGCCGAGTACAATCGGCACCGCGCCGCGTCTGAGAATCCCTCTGACACCGTCTGAAATTGCGTCGAAAGTGTGCTGCGGATCTGCCTGAAGAATATCCGCGTCGCCGCAATCCACAATCTTTAAAGGAGCAGCCAGCCGCTGGCAGTCATGTTCAAAATCGTAATAGCCGGTTTCACCGCGGCTATACTGGGTAGAAGCCTCTCGAATACGGCGAGGCCCAAGGCGCGCGCCGCTCATATACCCTACTGCAAAGTCAACAGGTGCACCTAAAACGGCAATATCGGCGTCCAGTTGCTCCAGATCGGTACAGATGGGATATTTGCCAAACGAGCATATGCCGGTAATTGGAAGATTTAAGCGCTGCATGAAAGTTCCTCCTGTCAAAACTGTATCAACAAATGATTTTTCACGGCCCTTTGCGGGCCTCTTTTGAATGTGTATTTATTATAGCATCCGGCCTGGGAATCTGTACAGCGAACTTGTTTTGTGGTATAATCCATTTGCTTACTATTGTTCGGTAAAGTGCGTCTTATGCTTTACAAAATGTTTTTCGCGAGAAGGAGCCGTTCCATGGATCAGACGGATATCAGAATTATGAATATTCTGCAGCAGGACTGCAAGACCCCGATGCGTGAAATCGGGCGTCAGGTGGGTCTGACCGCGCCTGCCGTTTCGGAACGGATCGCCCAGCTGCGCGATTCCGGCGCAATTCGTGCCTTTCGGGCCAAGCTGGATTTTGCGGCGGCCGGTAAAAAGCTGGCGGCTTATATCATGATCAACGTGCCGCCGGACACTTACGCGCGCTTTTGCACCTTTACCAAGGACAATCCGGCCATTACGGAGCACCACCATATTATCGGGCCGTACAATGCCCTTTTGAAAATTCATGTCGCCGATTCTGAAGAGCTGGAAAGCCAGCTGTCTGAAATCCGCTCCTTTGGCATGTCGCAGACCGCAGTGGTACTGAAAACCTATTTTGACCAAAAGCCGCTGCCGGAATGACAGCATTCGTATTTTTTGATACACTCGGCGCCAGTCCTCTCAGTAAACCGTGTTTTTACTGAGGAACTGGCGTTTTTTTACGCCCCAAAATCATTTTTCGGGCGTTCATCCTCTGCCCTTTCAAGCGGAGCTTTACCGCCCATTCTGCAAGCCCGCTTGTCCCGATTAAACTAAAAAATCTACTCTTCTTGTTAAAAATGATAAAATAATTGTCTTTTACACTGTCCTGCGTTACAATAACGTCTGAAAGTCCGTATCCATTGATTTGAGCGCCGTATCTTTTCGAACGGCAGCCCGAATAACAGTCTTTCATTATAGAAAGCGCGCCATGTGCGCAAAAATTTGTTGCGCCGCATCCACAATAACCGGAGCGGCAGTAAGGAGAGAACAAAATGTCTACAGCCAACACAAAACCACTTTCGCACACATCCTTTTCCGCGCAGCGACTGACCGTGGTGGGCATGATGATCGCTTTGACAGTGGTGATGCTCAACACCCCCCTGGGCGCGATTACGCTGCCCATGATCCGCATTACCATTGCGCATGTGCCGATTCTCATCACGGCGATTCTGTTCGGCTTATCCGAAGGATTGATGGTGGCTTTTGCCTTTGGTGTCTGCACCCTGCTCATTGCGCTGACCTCGCCGGTCTCGGTTCTGGATCCATTTTTCGTAAACCCGCTGGTTTCGATTCTCCCCCGCGTAATCATCCCGGTGACTACTTATTTCAGCTACCGCGGGCTGCAAAAGCTGCTGCCCCAGTTTAAGGGCAAAGAAACACTCTCTGTGGCAATCAGTTTGGCAATCGGCAACCTGACCAACACCTTTGGCGTATACGCCATGCTATATCTGCTGTATGCCGCTCAGATTTTAGAAAAGACCGGAACTCCTGCGCTGAGCCTGATCATCGGGCTGATCTCCACCTCCACTGCCATCAAATGCGCGGGTATTGTGCTGATCGGCACGCCCATTGTACTGACCCTGCGCAAGGCGCTTCAGCATCTGCAGCGCTGAAAAATCATTTGCGCGAAGCTTTCAAAGAAACGTTCCGTATTCCGGAGCACGGGATACCACGGGAACGCCAACATAAGCCTGTGAAAGAACAGGCAAAACAGCGCACTGAAAAAAAGCCATCGAGCATAAAATGCCCCATGGCTTTTTTTTGCATTATTTTATTTTTGCAGGGGCTTAACCAGCCCGGTCAGTCTTCGCACTGGTTCTGCTCCTCGCTCTTCTGCTTGTTTAAATACATCAGCCGGTCGATCCGGGTGAGGAAGGAAGAAGCCGTCAAGCCTTCCTTTCGGTCAAAGCAGTCGCAGCCAATCGTCAGCCCGATCTCATAGGGTACAACATTCTGGCGGTTAAATATCTCGATATTCTTATGCAGCCTTTCAAGGATTTCTTTCAGTTCGCAGGAATCCTGAATTTCCATCACCACCACAAACTCATCGCCACCGTAACGCGAGATAAAATCCTGGCGGCGGAACGTCTGCCGTAAGATCCGTGATACGTTCCGCAGCGCCTGATCCCCGCTGTCGTGTCCATACTCATCGTTGATTTTTTTAAAGGAATCCAGATCGATCATCAGGCCGGCCAGCAGGCGGTTATCTCTGGTTTTGACCTTCACGGAGAGGTAATGGTCGAGATACCGGCGGTTATAGAGCCCCGTTAAATAGTCTGTTCTCAGCTGGTCGTTCTGAATATTGATGTACAGCATCAGGATCGACAGCGTGGTGCAGGCCCAGATCAAAACGCCCCTGGGCATGAGGAACTGGATCACCGCGCCGACGGTCGGAAAAAGCCCAAACAGAAAAAGGCTGGAAAACTCTTTGAAGGTCATACGCTTTCGATTGACAAACAGCAGCAGGCTGGTGGCAATCACATAAATCAGGCAGATGATCATTAAAATGATGATGTATTTGCCGCGATGGTAAGTATTATATTCGTCGAGGACAAAATAAATATTCTCAAAAACACTGACAACGGAGAGCACCAGATTGAATGCCACCGGGATCAGCAAAAAATTCATGTAGCTGCGCATGCGTTTCCGGCTTCCAAAAATATAGAAATCCACATACAGGTACCAAAGCAGGCAGATCACCGGATTGAGGGCATTGTAGGCCACCATCGCCCCCGACGACAGGATGCGGAAAATGCGTCCCGGTCTGCCGTCAATCATCCACATCAGCGTATCCAGAAGCAGCATTGCGGCAACAGCACAGATGATCGACAAAAAAAGCCGCTGATCCGGAAAATACTGGCGGTCCTGACGGCGTACATTCCGAAAGACAAAAAACAATATGATCAAAGCGTAGCAGTTCAGCTCAATAAATTGAACAATCAGATTCACTGTAACGACGGCTCCTTCCGGATATTTTCCCCCGAGTTCTTCCTTAAGATCATTCGGGACGCGAAAAATCGGCGGGCGGTATCCTCACGGTTCATTTTGATAATAGCAGCGAAACCCCAACATTGCAAATAGTGAAATCCATTTTTTCATAATTATTTTACACGAGGACGGCCGCTCTCTTTCTTCTTTTCAGGGCTCGCAAGACGGAGCACACCGCCCAAGATTCCTTTTTGTCGTTTTCACAGCATCTTCTCAAGGATTTGCATCCAACAATATGAAAATTTAGGTTGACAAATTCCTTACTTCACACTATGATTTAAAACATACATGATATATATGAAATTGTTTTTCTTGTCTGGCGGCGATCCGTTTGACAAAAGAGAGAAACATATGAGCGGCTTTGGCCGCGGGTAAACCATCCATCACACAGCGATCCATTTGAGGAGCAGAAAATGAGGTGCAACCATGCTGACAAACAAAGAGCGGTTAATCGAGCAATTCACCAGACTGATTACCATTGACAGCCCCACCCTTGGGGAAAGGCAGATGGCCGACTACCTGAAGAGCGAGCTCACCGCACTGGGCCTGACGGTGCAGGAGGACGACGCGGGCGAGCGTCTGGGCGGAACCAGCGGGAATCTGTATGGATTTTTAGAGGGTGACAGCAGCCTGCCACCTCTATTGCTGGGGTCGCACATGGATACGGTGGAGCCGTCCTCCGGAAAACGGGCCATACTGGAAAACGGCGTTCTGCACAGCGATGGGAGCACCGTTCTTGGCGCGGATGACTGCTCGGGAATCGCGGCGATCCTGGAGACGCTCCGCGTGATTCAGGAGCAAAAGCTAAACCACCGCCCGGTGGAGATACTGTTCACGATTGCGGAGGAAATCTACTGCAAGGGCGCGGAACAGTTTGATTTTTCGCGGGTGCGCTCCAAAGAAGCCTACGTTCTCGATTATTCCGGCCCCGCGGGAACAGCGGCCTACCAGGCACCGACGATTCTGTCCTTCACCGCTGTTGTTCACGGGCTGGCGTCGCATGCGGGCTTTGCTCCGCACAAGGGCATCCACGCCGTTCAGGCCGCGGCCAGTGCGGTAGCCGCCCTGAAGCTGGGGCAGATCGACCCGGATACGACGCTGAACATCGGTACGATCGAGGGCGGAAAGGGAAACAATGTCATCCCCGACTTGTGCACAGTCACCGGCGAAATCCGCAGCTATTCCCATGAAACGGCGCTTTCTCTGGCGGAGAAAGTACATAAACAGTTCGAAACTTCCGCGACGGCATTCGGCGCCACAGTGGAATTTGAGGAAAAGCTCGGCTGCCGGGCCTACGAAACCCCGAAGGATCACCCCGTGATAGAGCGGTTCCAGCGGGCCTGCCGCGAGATAAACCTGCCCGGAACGCTGGAAAAGACGTTTGGCGGCAGCGATAACAACGTATTTGCCCAAAACGGCATTACGGGGCTTGTCGTGTCGAGCGCGATGTACCAGTGCCATTCACTGGAGGAATACGCCCCCGTAGAAGAAATGATTCAGTTAGCCGAGCTGACCCGGCTGCTGATTACTCTGGAATGATTGAGAGATATTTATGAAAAATCCACTGAATTACCAAACAACCGAATACGACTGCGGCCCCACCACGCTGCTCAACGCCATCAGCTATTTGTTCCGGCGGGAGGAAATCCCGCCGGACATCATCAAGCATATTATGCTTTATTGCCTCGATTCCTATAACGGAAAAGGAGAATTTGGGAAAAATGGAACGTCGCGCATGGCGATGATGTTCCTGAGCGACTGGCTGAATCAGTTCGGCAAGGTGAAAAAATTTCCGATCCACTGCGAATATTTGACAGGGCGGGACGTGTGCATCCACCAGAACAGCAAAATTGTCTCCGCCCTGCAGCAGGGCGGCGCGGCGGTGGTGCGGCTGCGCTATGGCTACTGGCACTATGTGCTTTTGACCGCCGCCGATGAAGAGAGCATTTACCTGTTCGACCCCTATTACCGGAAAAAGCCGTTCCAGCAGAAGGGGATCGAGATTATTCTGGACATGCCTTTGAGCAGGAACCGCCGGGTCTCGTATGAGCTTTTGAACGGCTCCGGCCGCAGCCCGTATGCGCTTGGCCCCACCGAAACCAGAGAAGCGATTCTGCTGTTTAACACAGAAACGCAGAAAACGCCCGCAAACACCATCGAGTATTTTATCTGACAGAACGGTTGAAAGCGAGAGCGAAACTACGCTCTCGCTTTTTTAGGTATGACGCGGACTGAGCCGCCGGGTCCGTATGATTCAGGCAATTGAATTCTGCAAGGGATGGGCAAAAGAGCCTTGGTTTCGCAGCACGAAACAAGGCCCTTTTGAATGACAATACTACCTACGTTTTATTGATCCCGTGCGTCCGCGGCCAGCCGTACCGGCGCAGCGGAAGGGGATTCCGGCATGGTGCGGATGCAGCCACGATACACGTGGCGGAACAGCAGCAGGCTTGCCGCCAGCGAAAAGATCTCCGCAATCGGGAACGCATACCAGACCGAATTCAGAGAGATATGGGCAAGCAGGTGGGCCGCAGGCAGCAGCACGATCATCTGGCGCAGCAGAGAAATCGCAAGGCTGTAAATTCCCTTGCCCAGCGCCTGGAACACCGTGCTGAACGTGATGCCGACCGCAGCCGGCACAAAGCAAAGGCTGATAATCTGCAGTGCCGGAACACCGATCTGCACCATCTCGGGGGAAGCTTCGAAAATCAGAAGCAGGCGAGCGGGCATTACCCAGAACAGAAGAACACCGGCAGCCATGATCAGCGCGCTGACCACAAGGCCGATGCGGATAGCCTGCACCATTCTCGGCTGCTTTTTCGCGCCGTAATTATACCCCAGAATCGGCATCATGCCCTGCATGAGGCCAAACACCGGCATAAAGACAAACGACTGCAGCTTAAAGTAAATCCCGAACAGCGCCACCGCCGTATCGGTAAAGCGAACCAGAATCAGGTTCATACCCATTACCATCACCGATGCGATCGACTGCATGATGATGGTGGGGATGCCGACCGCATAAATATCGCGGACAATTTTGAAATCCAGACGGAAGCCGCGGAAATTAACTTCGATCTCATGCTTTTTCTTCATCAGAACGGTCAATGATACACACATGGCGATACACTGGGCCAGCACGTTGGCGATCGCCGCGCCGGGCACACCCATGGCGGGAACGCCGAACCAGCCAAAGATGAAGATCGGGTCCAGAATCAGGCTGGTCAAAGCGCCGATCAGCTGAAAGACCATCGGGTAGATCATATTGCCGGTCGCCTGCAGCGTCTTTTCTACATTGATTTCGACGAACACGCCGAACGAGAAAATAGAGACGATCTGAACAAACCGGGTCCCGTCCGCAATGACGGTCGGGTCTGTGGAAAAGCCCTCGATAAACTGGCGGGCAAAAAACAGACCGAACAGCGCAAACAGCGCCCAGTTGACAAGACCGAGCAGCAGGCCATGGGTCGCGGCACTGTTGGCTTCTTTTCTGCGGCCCTCCCCCAGTCGGCGCGAAACCAGCGAGTTAATACCGACGCCGGTGCCGACGCCGAAGGCCACCAGCAGGGACTGGATCGGAAACGCCAGCGAAACGGCCGTCAAAGCCTCCTGACTGATTTTAGCGACGAAAAAACTGTCAACAATATTGTAAAGGGCCTGCACCATCATCGAGAACATTGCGGGCACAGCCATGCCCGCAATCAACCCGCCGACCGGCGCGGTTCCCATCTTATTTTCTTTGATTTCTGTTTTGATTGTTTCCATGTGTTCACTCCTGAAATGCGTTATGATAAATTTTTGATTCGATTGGGCCCAAAGAAACAAATTTTCCCACTTGTTTTCTTCCCCTAAAGAAAACGGCGGCGGGGATTTTTCTTTACTTCTAGGCCTGTCTATGCTATAATTTTAGTTCACAAAGTATGAATGATGGGAGGTTATCAGTTTGAGTAACGAAAACGGAAAAGAGAATGCCACGAAGTTTCCCACCTACCGCGGAAAGCCCCTTGTGCGCTGCGGCGACGTGATTTATTATGGAAGCATGAAAGACAAATACGTGGTAAAATTGGAAATCAAGAGCAAAAAACGCGTGCTGGATATGGACGTTGCCGACAAGGTCGGCATTCAGTTAATGTATACCAACCCCGACATTCGCGCCCGCAAGCAAATTGTAAAATCCAGCGAAAAGGAAGGGCTGTACCTGGCCATGGATATTGCCGATGCCTGGCTGCAAAGGGCTCTTTCTGAATAACGCAATTCTGATCGTTTTGGTCTATATTGAGAAATCATTTGTTTCTCACACGTTTGAAACCGCCGGGAATGCTCCCGGCGGCTTTTTGTTTCCGTCTTTTAAAGGGGGAGGCCGAACGGCCTGCCCCCTGCTTCGTTGTCAGGCGTTCTGAATTTTCCCGATATCGCGGCGGTAGTGGGCGCCTTCAAAATGGATGCCGGAAACCGCACGATACGCTTTTTCCAGCGCTTCCTCCAGTGTTTCACCCGTAGCGGTCACTCCAAGCACGCGCCCGCCGTTTGTGACGAACTCTTCGCCGCGCAGAGCGGTACCGGCGTGATACACCGTCGCCCCCTGCACCTGGCCGTCTTTGGACAGACCGCTGATCGCAATGCCTTTCTGGTACTGCGCAGGGTAGCCGCCGGAGGCCATCACCACACAGGCTGCTGCCTGCGATGACCACTGAATCTCCTGCTGCTCCAGACGCTCATCGATGACGGCTTCCATAATATCGAGCAGGTCACTTGTAAGGCGAGGCAAAACCACCTGGGTTTCGGGGTCACCGAAACGGGCGTTGTATTCGATCACGCGCGGACCCTTCGGGGTGAGCATCAGCCCAAAATACAAACAGCCCTTAAATGGCCGGCCCTCGGCATTCATGGCATGGATGGTGGGAAGAAAAATGGTTTCCATGCACACGCGCGCCGTTTCGTCGTCGTAAAACGGATTGGGACTGATGGTTCCCATGCCGCCGGTGTTCGCGCCCTGATCGTTGTCGAGCGCGCGCTTGTGATCTTTGGAGGACACCATGGGGCGCACGCATTTGCCGTCGGTAAACGCCAGAACCGAAACCTCCGGCCCGGTGAGGAACTCTTCGAGCACGATGCGGCTGCCGGATTCGCCGAAGATTTTATCCTCCATCATCGAACGAACCGCCTGCTCCGCTTCCGCGTAGTCCTGCGCGATCACGACTCCCTTGCCGAGCGCAAGGCCGTCGGCCTTGATAACAACCGGGTAGCTGTTCTCGCGGCGGATTTCTGCGAGCGCCGCTTCCGGCTCGGTAAACACCTGATACCCCGCCGTCGGGATATCGTATTTTTTCATCAAATCCTTTGAGAACACTTTGCTCGCTTCGATCTGCGCCGCAGCCTTGTGCGGGCCGAACGCGCGGATTCCCTGCGCTTCCAGCGCATCCACCATTCCGGCGGCAAGAGGATCATCGGGCGCTACGACAACCAGATCGACCTGATTGCTCTTTGCAAACTCCACCACGCCGGGAATATCCGTCACCTTGATGTCTACGCATTCCGCGTCGCGGGCGATGCCGCCGTTGCCGGGCGCACACCAGAGCTTCGTCAGCCGGGAGCTTTCTTTCAGCTTGCGCACCAATGCATGCTCGCGGCCGCCGCTGCCGATTACCAGTACCTTCATATTTTCACACACTCCTGTTTTAAACTCATACCGATTCCTGATCCTGTTTGCAGCCGTAAATCGTACGGAACCTTTCCCTGTTGTTCGGCGGGAAAGGATTGCCGCACTTCACTGCGCATCACGGATTCGTATCGGGGCGATTAGTGGTGGAACAGACGCAGACCGGTAAATACCATGGCGATGCCGTACTTGTTGCAGGTATCGATCACATGGTCGTCGCGAATGGAGCCGCCGGGCTGTGCAATAAAGGAAACTCCGCTGCGGTGGGCGCGCTCGATGTTATCCCCAAAGGGGAAAAACGCGTCGGAGCCCAGCGAAACGCCGGTGATGCCCGAAAGATAGCGGCGCTTTTCCTCGCGGCTGAGCGGCGCAGGGCATTCGGTAAAAAACTGCTGCCAGACGCCGTCTGCCAGCACCTCTTCCGCGTCGTCGGAAAGGTATACGTCGATGGTGTTGTCGCGGTCCGGGCGACGGATGTCTGCATGGAAGGGCAAGCTGAGTACCTGCGGATGCTGGCGCAGATGCCACAAATCCGCCTTATTTCCCGCAAGGCGGGTGCAGTGGATGCGGGACTGCTGCCCGGCCCCCACGCCAATAGCTTGTCCGTCCTTTGCGTAGCAGACGGAATTGGACTGCGTATATTTCAGCGTGATCAGCGCTACCAGAAGATCGCGCTTCGCTTCTGCGGAGAATGTTTTGCTGTCGGTGACGAAATTAGTCAGCAGGCTCTCGTCGATCACCGCGTTGTTGCGGCCCTGCTCAAAGGTGATTCCGAACACATCCTTATGTTCTACGGGAGTGGGAACGTACTCCGGATCGATCTGCACCACGCTGTAAGAACCCTTGCGCTTTGTTTTCAGGATTTCGAGCGCTTCGGCCGAATAGCCGGGCGCAATGATGCCGTCGGACACCTCGCGGGAAATCAGCCGGGCGGTCTGCGCGTCGCATTCGTCGGAGAGCGCAATCCAGTCGCCGTAGGAGGACATGCGGTCCGCCCCGCGGGCTCTGGCATAGGCGCACGCCAGCGGAGAGAGCTCCAGATCGTCGACAAAACAGCTCTTCTGCAGCTCGGGCGGCATCGGCACGCCCACCGCCGCACCGGCGGGGCTGACATGCTTGAACGACGCGGCGGCAGGCAGTCCCGTTGCCGCTTTCAGCTCTTTTACCAGCTGCCAGCTGTTCAGCGCGTCCAGAAAATTGATATAGCCGGGCCGGCCGTTCAGCACCGTGACCGGCAGCTCGCCGCCGTCCTGACGAAAAATCCGCGACGGCTTCTGGTTGGGGTTGCAGCCGTATTTCAGCATCAGTTCCATCTTCTGTTCCTCCCCTTACTGATTCTTATTGATGATCCGGGTTTCTGTTTCGCCGTTGGAAAGACGAATGCGGCGGGTAAACAGCGAAACCCGGTTTTCTGTGTTGAGGGAATTCCAGACCAACTGGGTAAACTCCTCCAGCTCCTGCGGAACACTGACGCAGACCGGCTCGCCTTCAAAGGAGGGGATCGGGCTGCCGTCGCAGCGATAAGTATGGATCAGGTGCCCCTGCCCCGGCACCGGCGTTTCGTACTCGAAAAACATGCGCTGCACTGAGGATGGATTGCCGCCCGCGCTTTTCAGAATTGAAAGGCGGTAGGCAAAGTCGGTGCTCGCGTTCATCCAGCCGGAAACGCGGGGGGTAAAGTTCGGTTCATCCGGTTCAAAGGTGCGGCTTCTCAGCGCATCCTCAAACGTTTCGCCGCGGCGCAGAAAATCATGCACCGTATCGGTCTGGTCGCCGTTTGTCACAATCACCTCAGTGCCGATCACACGCACCGGCGCATAAATTATCAGCGACGGATCGGACAGCTTTGAGGGGTCGAACGCCTGTGTGCGCAGCCCGTCGCCCTCCCGCACAAAAACACGGTTGCGGCTGTTTTCACTGCGTCCCATAATGAAATAGGCAATCAGCGCATACGCGCCGTCCGGCGTTTTCCCGAGCAGAATTCCTCGCCCGGGGTACCCGTTGCCCGCCAGGGCCTGTTCAATCGTTTTGGTTGTCATTCGGCTTCCTCCCGTTGTTCCTTGTTGATTTGCAGCACGCGGTTCCCAGCAACAGAAAGCCGGCCTTCGCAGAACAGAGATACCGCGCGGGGCAGTATTTTCCATTCGGCCTCTTCCATCACCCGCTTCTGCAGCGTTTCCGGCGTGTCGTCGTCGTGGATCTCGACAGCCTGCTGCAGGATGATCGGCCCGCCGTCGCACACCTCGTTGACAAAATGGACGGTTGCGCCCGTCACACACACACCGCGCAGGAGCGCGGCGCGGTGCACCGCGAGGCCAAAATACCCCTCCCCGCAAAAGGAAGGGATCAAAGACGGATGGATGTTCATCATCCGATTGCGGTAGCGTGCGATCACTTCATCCCCGATGATCGTCATGAACCCGGCCAGTACCACCAGATCGGCCCCACAGCGCTCCAGGAGCGACAAAAGGGCATGGTCGTAGGCAGTTTGGCTGTCGAATCCTTTGCGGCGCAGAACCTCGCAGGGGATGCCTGCCTGCGCGGCGCGGGTCAGAGCGTACGCATCCGGTCTGCTGGAAATGACGCACGAAAGCCGCCCGCCGGAGAGTTCTCCCCGGCGTTCGGCATCGATCAGAGCCTGCAGGTTGGTTCCCCCGCCGGAAACCAGCACCACAATATTCAGCATAGAACAACGCCCTCCGTGCCCTGCTCCACCTGGCCGATCACGGATACGCGTTCGCCCGTCTCCCGCAGCAGCGCGGCAGCCTTGTCCGCTTCATCCGGGGATACCACGAGACACATGCCAATTCCCATGTTAAAGGTATTGTACATGTCGTGCTCGGGGATATTGCCCACGGACTGCAGCAGGTGGAAAATCGGCAGAGAAGGCAGAGCGGCCTTTTCCAGCTTTGCTGTCAGGCCTTCCTTCATCATGCGCGGCACATTCTCGTAGAAGCCGCCGCCCGTAATGTGAGAAACCGCCTTTACATTGCATTGTTTCATCAGATTCAGAACAGACTTGACATAAATTCTTGTTGGGGTCAGAAGCTCTTCGCCCAGCGTTTTGCCCAGCTCGTCCACATGGCGGCCGACGTTGCCGGAATCCAGACGGAACACCTTGCGCACCAGCGAAAAACCGTTGGAATGTACGCCGGAGGAGCCGAGACCCAAAATCACATCGCCCGGCTGCATCTGGGAGCCGTCGATGATCTTAGAGCGGTCTACCATGCCCACACAGAAACCCGCCAGATCGTACTCGTCCTCGGGATAAAAGCCGGGCATTTCCGCCGTTTCGCCGCCTACCAGAGCACAGCCGGACTGCACGCAGCCCTCCGCCACACCGGCGACGATCTTCTCGATTTTTTCCGGATGGTTCTTGCCTACCGCAAGGTAGTCCAGGAAAAACAGCGGCTGTACGCCGCCGCAGATCACGTCGTTGACGCACATGGCCACGCAGTCGATGCCGATGGTATCGTGCTGATCCATCAGAAAGGCCAGGCGCAGCTTTGTGCCGACGCCGTCGGTACCCGAAACGAGAACCGGCTCTTTCATGCCCGAAAGATCGGGACAAAACAAGCCGCCGAAGCCGCCCAGGCCGGACAGCACCCCGGGCGTCGTCGTTCTGGCCACGTGGCTTTTCATGAGCTCCACTGCACGGTATCCGGCGGTGACATCTACCCCCGCCGCTTTATAGCTTTCGCTGAAACTTTTCATACCCTTCCCCCCATTTGACGCTTACAGAGCCTTCACGGCCGACTGAATCGCCTCATCCTTCTTCTCAACTTCATCCGCCATTTTCTGCTTCATCTGCTCGAGCTGATCGGCCAGCGCTTCATCCGTAAGGGAAAGCATCTGAATCGCCAGCAGAGCCGCGTTGTCCGCTCCGTCGATCGCCACGGTGGCAACCGGAACGCCGCTGGGCATCTGCACGGTGGCAAGCAGCGCGTCAAGGCCGTCCAGTGTGGAACACTTGATCGGGATCCCGATGACCGGGAGCGTGGTGTGCGCCGCAAGCACTCCTGCCAGATGCGCCGCCTTGCCGGCCGCGGCAATAATGACGCCGAAACCGTTGGCTCTGGCATTTTTCGCAAACTCCGCAGCCATGAGCGGCGTTCTGTGCGCCGACATCACATGCACCTCTGTCGGTACTTCATATGCTTTGAGCCGCTTAATCGCGGCGGATACAACCGCAAAATCACTGTCACTGCCCATAATAACCGCAACTTTTTTTCCGCTTGACATGAAACAGCACTCCTTTTTCAAATCGTCATTTTGAAGTCTAAACTGCCGGAATTCAATCCATCGAACTTGCGAAATGGATGTTGCGCATCGCCCAATTGTCAAAGACAAATGAAGCGGCGCACTGGAATTTTTCTGATTAAAATCACAAAAGGATTGTGACTCGCCAGTGATTTTAATCAGAAAACAAAAAGCAGACCGCACCCTTACAGGGTGCAGTCTGCCCAGTTATTCAGAAACCCGGTTCCATCCGGCACATTTATCCAGACTGGTGAAAATCAACAGAACCGATCTCATGCCTTTCCCTCCGGTCTCTCCTGAATAATCCATCCCTTTCAGTTTAGGTTAAAAAGAAGTAAAATGCAATAGACGCCGCTTCAAAAATCATATTTTCGTAAGGTTATCATGAGCTTTCCCTAGGAAATACTGCCTATTTTGTCTATTTTGCGCGGTTCGGTTTTTCACCCTGCGGATCTTCTGTGAAGAGTTCTTTTACAGAAGTTGCAAGACCGGCCAGCCCCTGAATTTCAGACGGAATGATGATCTTGGTGGCCTTGCCGTCGGCGGCCTTTTGGAATGCCTCCAGGCTCTTGAGCGCGATGACGCGGTCGCTGGGGGCCGCTTCGTTCAAAAGCTTGAGACTGTCAGCCAGAGCCTGCTGAACAGACATAATGGCCTGCGCCTCACCCTGGGCCTCCAGAATATGAGACTGCTTCTGCGCATCGGCCGCCAGAATTGCCGCTTCCTTCTGGCCTTCGGCGATCAGAATTGCGCTGCGCTTCTGGCCTTCGGCGTCCAGAATGATGGCGCGGCGGTCACGCTCGGCCTTCATCTGCTTCTCCATCGAATCCTGAATCGCGGGCGGCGGCAGAATATTCTTCAGCTCCACGCGGTTGACCTTGATGCCCCAGGCATCGGTCGCTTCATCCAGCACGATACGGATCTTGCTGTTGATGACGTCACGGGACGTCAGGGTGGTATCCAGCTCCAGCTCGCCGATGATGTTACGCAGCGTGGTAGCGCTCAGGTTTTCGATCGCGGAAATGGGGCGCTCTACGCCGTAGGCGTACAGCTTCGGGTCCGTGATCTGAAAATACACAACGGTATCGATCTGCATCGTTACGTTATCTTTCGTAATAACGGGCTGAGGCGGGAAATCGATGACCTGCTCCTTGAGGGATACCTTTTTGGAAATCCGGTCAATAAAAGGGACTTTCACATGCAGACCGGTTTCCCAGGTTGCGTGATAGGCTCCCAGCCGTTCCATAACGTAGGCATGCGCCTGCGGAACGATCTTGATGTTCGTGATGATGACCACCACGACAATCAGGACCAGGATCCATAGAATAATCCATCCCATAGTGAAACCTCCTGTTAAATAAAATACAGTTTTTTAAGATTCAGGCGCCACGATCAGCTTAACCCCTTCAATACGCAGCACCAGAACATTATGTCCTGCCGGGATCACAGCTCCGCTGTCGGAACGGGCGGACCAGATACTGCCCATTACCGTCACCTGACCCAGGCCTTTTTCGTTGTCGATTTCTGACGTGACGATACCGACCTTGCCGACATAGCGGCCGGCATTCGTTTCTTCCCGTTTGACTTTCAGGGCTTTTTTGATCAGCGGACGGGTCAACGCCAGCGAAAGCGTCGTAACCACCGCAAACGTCCCTGTCTGAATCCAAATCGGCGCACCCAAAAGATTCGCGATCAGCGCCGCAATGCCGCCAACCACCATCCAGATGGATACCAGCTGCACGGTCACGGCTTCCAGAATTGCCGCTCCGACAATCACTGCCAGCCACACAAAAGGATAATAAGCCTCCATCGTTTCACACCTCCCGAACAGAGTACTGAACTGTATCACAATGCTATGACTTTAGTTTACCATAAATGCGCATTGAAAGCAAATTTCAGTATTGAAACTATTCGGCAAATCCATTAAAAACTGTTTCCTTTTCTGTAAAAATTTAGCTTTTGTTTTCATTCATTTTTTATACCTGCAAATGGATAAATCTTGCTGTTTCCATTTTAATCTGCCGCCAGCCCGCTGCGCACCGTTTGATTCTCGCGCATTTGCAGCTGGCGGTAGCTTTCTGTCACCTCGTCGATAAACTCCCGCTCCGCGTCTGAGAGCTTCCCGTTCCGCTTGGTCACGATCCCGAACAGGATATGCTCCGAACAGTTCATCAGGGGAACCGAAACGACCCCATACAGGGAATTCTGCCCCGAAAATTCCGAAATTCCAATCGTAAAGAAGCCGCCGGTCGAAATCAGATTCATCTGCTCGGCGCGGTCGCTGACATACACGATCCGGGAGGAATCATTCAAATCCAGATGAAGATTTTCGGCAGTGATATGGTAGATAAAATCCTCAAACTGCCCTATGTATCTGACAAACCCGTAATTCTTCAGCTCTGAAATATCAATGCCGCTGCTGCCGTTGAGCAGCTCGTGGTCGCTGGACAGGCACACATACGGCAAAAAGGTGGCCAGCGGGCGGAACTCCAGCTCTTTATCGGAAAAAAGCTTTTGCATGATATTCGATTCCTGAGACGCAAAATGGATCACCCCCACATTTGCGCTGCCGCTGATCACGTCATCTATCACATTCATCGTGGAATCCTCATTGAGCCGGTAGGAATAATTTTCCAGATCCCAGTGCCGGCAGCACACCCGGTTAAAGCACTCCGCCGTATGCGAAAATTTTGTCATAGAAATACTCATTACACTTTTACCGGCCTGTATCTCGCTGCTGAACTGCTTTAGATTTTCGATTTCCCGCAGGATGACCTCACAGTGCTTCAAATATTTTTTTCCGTTTTTTGTCAGCACGCAGCCCTGCTTCGTGCGCTGAAACAGCTCGAACCCCGCCTCCTCCTCCACCTCTTTGATGATGTGGCTCAAATGAGGCTGAGAAATGTACATCACCTTGGCCGCCTGATTAATCGACCCATAATCCGCGACGGCCTGAAAGTATTTCAAATACTTGATCTCCAACAAAAGCTCCTCCTTTACAGTCTATCCCCCAAGCATAGAAAAACCGATTGTTTTCCTACTATTATTTATCATATTTGGAAAAATTTGTAAAGTGCCCGCCCGGATTTGTACTATCTTACCGCGCATGGGAATGCTTTATGTCCATCCTCTTATATGGATTCGCGATAAGCATTATCACCAAAACGAATTACCCGGTTTGTTAGATTTGTGGTACTATGATACTATTCCATAAAAAATATCGCATCCAAGGGGTAATTTTATGATGATGCCACAAGACATTGACCTTATGTTACAGGACGCTTTGCTCTGCGGCAGAAGCTTTCTTTCCCGCGGTAAGGTCGCCGACTATATTCCCGAGCTGGCCAAGGCCGACCCTTCGCATCTGGGAATCTGCCTGATATTGCCGGACGGCACCACCTGCCGTGCGGGCGACTGGAATGTTCCGTTTACGATGCAGAGCATCGCAAAAACCTTTTCCCTGATTCTGGCTCTGGAGACGGTCGGATATGAAAAGGTATTCAGTAAGGTGGGAATGGAGCCTACCGGCGACTGCTTTGACAGCATTGTGCAGCTCGAATCCAAGCAGCTTCCCCCATTCAACCCCATGATCAACGCCGGTGCGATTGTCACCGTCAGCTGCATCGATCTGCCCGATCCTTTTGAGGCGTTTCTCGATCTTGTGCGCCGTCTTTGTTTTCACGATGCCATCCACCTGAACGAACAGGTCTACCTTTCAGAAAAGCGCTCGGGGCTGCGCAACCGCTCGATCGCCTACCTGCTGCAAAGCGACCATATTCTGGAGGGCGACCCCGAGCAGATACTGGACCGGTATTTCCGGATGTGCTCGGTGGAGGTAACGACGGAGGACCTGGCCCGTTACGCGCTGATTCTGGCCAACGACGGCCTGGACCCCGTTAGCGGCAGCCAAATGATCGACGAGTGGATTGTGCGCATTGTAAAAACGCTGATGCTGACCTGCGGCATGTACGACGAATCCGGTGAATTTGCGGTAAAGGCTGGAATCCCATCCAAAAGCGGAGTAGGAGGTGGAATCGTAGCGGCGGCAGAACAAGGGATGGGAATCGCCACCTATGGCCCGGTTCTGAACAAGAAGGGCAACAGCATCGGCGGGATTCATATGCTGGAATATTTGTCCGGCAAGCTAAACCTGCATTCCTTTGCAACCAAAACTTGCACTGCGGTGTAAATCAAAAAGGGGTAAACATGTATGAGTGTATTTGCGGATCACCTCAATCAGATTCTGAACGCGACAAACGGCTTTCTTTACGGCAGCGTACTGCTGGTGCTGCTGCTGTTTACGGGCATCTACTTTTCCATACGCACACGCATCGTTCAGTTCCGAATGGCCAGGGAGGGAATTCGGCTTCTGTTTCAGGACAACGACAACAAAGAGTCCGTTTCCGGCTTTCAGGCCCTGATGGTCTCGTGTGCCTCCCGTTTGGGCGTGGGCAACATTACCGGCGTGGCCTCGGCCATTATTCTGGGCGGCCCCGGCGCGATTTTCTGGATGTGGATGACGGCGGCCTTGGGGGGCGCTTCCGCCTTTGTGGAAAGCACGCTGGCGCAGCTTTACAAGGTAAAAACTCCCGAGGGTGGCTTTCAGGGCGGCCCCTCGTACTATCTGGTGAAAATATTCAAACGCCGCTGGGTGGGCGTTGTGTTCGCCTTGTCTTTGATCATTACATTCTCCTACGGCTTTCAGATGCTGCAGGCCAATGCGGTAACCGCTTCTTTACAGCGGAACTTCGGGGACTCCCCCTGGGTTGCTTACGGCACCGCAGTCATTATGACCATTCTGACCGCTTACGCGGTTTTCGGCGGACAAAAAATCATCGCGAAGGTTTCCGAGGTGATCGTTCCTTTTATGGCGATCGGCTTTCTGCTGGTCAGCCTGGCGGTCATCGCTTTGAATGTACAAAGACTGCCCCATGTGTTCGGTCAGATTTTTTCGATGGCGTTCAATTTTGAATCCGTTTCAGGCGGCTTTTCCGGCACCGCGATTTCGATCGGCCTGCGCCGCGGCCTGTATTCCAACGAAGCCGGCATGGGCAGCGCGCCCAACGCAGCCGGTACGGTGGATGACACCCATCCCGCAAAGCAGGGGCTGGTTCAGATGCTCGCGGTTCATATCGACACGCTGATCCTCTGCACGGCGACCGCTCTGCTGATCCTCTGCCCCGGCGTCTCCTGGGAAGGGAAAGACGGAGGCTACGCCATGCCTCTGGTTCAGGCGGCGGTGGAATCTCAATTCGGCGCCTTTGGCCTATGGTTCGTTTCCATTTCCGTTTTCTTCTTTGCTTTCGGCACCATTATCGGAAATGTGTATTATGTAGAAACCAATGTGTATTATATCTGGCACCGCGCGCCCTCCAGGCTGTTCCGCCTGAGCATCGTGGCGGCCGTGTGCATCGGCTGCCTGATGACTGCCGAGCTGGCCTGGAATTTGGCGGACTTTACCATGGCGATTATGGTACTGCTGAACTTCCCTGCACTGATGATTCTGGCCAACACCGCCATCAAGGTTCTAAAGGACTACGAGGCACAGAAAAGGCAGGGCAAAGAAAAAATCTACTTCTACGCGCCCAGCATCGGAATCCACGACACCGACTGCTGGAATGTCAACAGAGAATCCGAGCCACAGGCTGTTCCTGCCGAAACGGCTGTTAAGAGATAACCGGCACCGGATTTCCGGTTTAAAAATTGCTAATACCTCTCTCTTGTACAATATAAATTTGGCAGGCGGCAAGGGCTCTTCGGAGCCCTTGCCGCCATTTTCCGCCTGTTTCAATTTTCGTTTTACCGGAACACCGGGGAGATGATTATCCCGCCGGGGAATCGAAAGCTTTCCGCGTCATGCTTTTTCTATTTAATCATCACTGTCATTTTTATCATTTCTCTTCCTTATGATGGCCGCAATGAGCGAGAGGAACAGACCAACGACCGAAACAAGAAAGAGAATCAGTGCAGAATGGTCATTTGCGGCTTGCGCAGAAAACGGCGCCGATGAATTTTTGAAAAAGGAAAAAACGGCTGCTGCAAGCGCGACCGAACAGCCGATCGCGATCAGCAGGGACGCAACGGTTTTCTTACTGTCCGTTTTTGGGGGCAGATACGCGTTTGCTGCGATTGTTCTGACAAGGTAAACGCTCATGCTGAGAATGATAATCACCATGCTGTTCACGGGATACTCCAGCCAGCGAATTCCCATTCCATAAAGGCCCGCATCCAATAAAAGAACATAGAACGTCAAAAGAAACATTTGATTGCCGATATGGTTACGTCTTTCGGTCTGCATTTCATCCAGAGCACTTTTATTGATTTTCATATTCGTTACCCTCCCAAAAAAGCTGATCCAAAGTTTTGTCCAGAGCTTTGCAAATGGCAATGCACAGGTTGATCGAGGGATTATAGTCGCCTTTCTCAATTGCGTTCATTGTTTGTCGGGCGACCCCAACAGCATCGGCCAAATCTTTTTGTGTCATATCCTTTGCGGCCCGCGCAGCCTTGATTCGTAAATTCTTCCCCATCATTGCCACCTCCTGCAGCATATAGTATCATATCAGCGTCATAAAATCAAATATACATGACAAAAAACTTTATATATACGACTATTCTATCAATTCTTTTCAATGACGCAAAACCGTCCCGCTGATGCGGACGAGGTTGTTTCTTGCTTTTTTCTTCAACAATTCAATATCAAAAGCCGATGTCACGTCACAAAGCGGAACGCAGCTCTTTCTTTGGCAGTTGTGACAAAGAAAGGTTTTTCCGCATAAAAAAAGCGATGCTGGTTTCAGCATCGCTTTTTTTCAAATGAGTTTTAGGCTTAATACATGCCGCCCATGCCGCCGTCTGCGGGCATTGCGGGAGCAGCTACCGGCTCCTTCTTATCCGCAACCAGAGATTCGGTGGTCAGAATCATGGCCGCGATGGAAGCGGCGTTCTGCAGCGCAGAACGGGATACCTTGGTAGGGTCAACGATACCCGCGTTGATCATATCGCCGTACTCCTGCGTCAGCGCGTTAAAGCCATAGCCGACCTTGTTTTCCTTCTTCAGGTTCTCAACAATAACAGAGCCTTCGAGGCCCGCGTTCACGGCAATCTGGCGCACGGGTTCTTCCAGAGCTTTCAGAACGATCTGCACGCCGGTCTTTTCGTCGCCTTCCGTGCTTTCCAGCAGCTTCTCCGCCGCGGGAATCGCGTTGATGAACGCAACGCCGCCGCCGGCCACGATGCCCTCTTCCACAGCAGCCTTGGTTGCCGCCAGAGCATCTTCAATGCGCAGCTTCTTCTCTTTCATTTCCACTTCGGTAGCGGCGCCGACCTTGATGACCGCAACACCGCCGGCGAGCTTCGCCAGGCGCTCCTGCAGCTTCTCACGGTCAAAGTCGGAAGTAGTGGTCTCGAGCTGAGCGCGGATCTGAGCCACTCTGTCCTTGATTTCATCGGAGTTACCGGCACCGTCTACGATGATGGTGTTCTCTTTGTCTACCTTTACCTGACGGGCACGGCCCAACTGAGCAATCGTGGTGTCCTTCAGCTCCAGGCCGAGCTCTTCAGAGATCACCTGGCCGCCGGTCAGAACCGCGATGTCGCGCAGCATATCTTTTCTTCTGTCGCCAAAGCCGGGGGCCTTTACGCCAACGCAGGTAAAGGTGCCGCGCAGCTTGTTGAGGATCAGGGTGGTCAGCGCCTCGCCCTCGATGTCCTCAGCGATCATCACGAGCTTCTTGCCGGACTGCACGATGCTCTCGAGCAGGGGCAGAATCTCCTGAATGTTAGAAATCTTCTTATCGGTAATGAGGATATAGGCGTCGTCGATCACGGCCTCCATCTTATTGGTATCAGTTACCATATAAGGGGTGATATAGCCGCGGTCAAACTGCATGCCTTCTACAACCTCGGAGTATGTCTCGGCAGTCTTGGACTCTTCCACCGTGATTACGCCGTCGGAGCTGACCTTTTCCATCGCTTCCGCGATCAGTTTGCCGATGAATTCATCCGCAGAGGAAACGGTAGCGACTCTCGCGATATCGTCGGAGCCGGAAACCTTTTTGGAATTGTCGATGATCGCTTTGACAGCAGCGTCAACCGCTTTCTGCATTCCCTTGCGCAGGATCATGGGGTTAGCGCCTGCAGCCAGATTCTTCATGCCCTCGCGGACCAGAGCCTGTGCCAGCAGAGTGGCGGTGGTGGTGCCGTCGCCGGCCACGTCGTTGGTTTTGATCGCAACCTCTTTGACGAGCTGTGCGCCCATGTTCTCAAAGGCATCCTCGAGCTCGATCTCTTTGGCGATGGTCACGCCGTCGTTGGTGATCAGCGGAGCGCCGAACTTCTTATCGAGCACCACGTTGCGGCCTTTCGGGCCCAGGGTAATCTTAACGGTATCGGCCAGCTGGTTTACGCCGCTCATCAGAGCTTTTCTGGCTTCCACGTCGAAAATAATCTGCTTTGCCATACTGCATTGCTCCTAAATTTCTGAATCAAAATGAAAAATCATTCCACAACAGCAAGAATATCCGACTGCCGTACAATGGTGTACTCTTCGCCGTCGATCTTCACTTCTGTTCCGGCATATTTGCTGCTGATGACCTTATCGCCCACCTTTACGTACATGGTAACCTCTTTGCCGTCTACCATACCGCCGGGGCCGACCGCGATAACAGACGCGATCTGGGGCTTCTCTTTTGCGGAACCGGCCAGCAGGATACCGCTCTTTGTGGTTTCCTCTGCCTCTTCCATTTTAATCAGAACTCTGTCGGAAAGTGGTTTGATCGTCATTTCCTATTTCCTCCTTATAAAAAATCAAATGATTGATTTGGTTTAGCACTCAATATCCTCGAGTGCTAAGACTTATTTTAGCCGCTGGACACATAAAAATCAAGAGGTTTTTTCCTAAAATACGGAATTTCATAATTTTTTTACAATTGCTATCTTTGCTTTTTGAGGTTAGCTTTCCTCTCAAATTTTACCTGATTCATCCAGAATAAAATAAGGGCCTCCTTCCGACTTCGAAATAGCCGAAAGGGGGCCTGTGTAAAATTCATGGCTGAACGCTCCGATTTAGATCAAAATACACGGCTTCCGACATACAGTGATAAGAATTTCCGTTATAGGAAACGGTAATATATGGCTGAATCGCAGCGCTCTTCAAGTTCGTTTTTATCCGTACATCGACCGCATATATTTGAAAGCTCTCGATATCCGACGCTGTTTTCGTGGTTGAATAATAATCTTTTGCATCCTTTGTCGCTTCTTCATCATATTTCCAGCTTATCGCTTCAGCCGATATCCGGTTTGGATCCTCTGAAATTACAGCGTGAAAGGTTATCGTATCCGGGTGTTTGGATGGCACCGCTACTCTGTAGGTCAGCGTCATATCCTCAGACGC
>OFCQ01000258.1_pt1 | contig 30062 bp, 25 predicted proteins | sample 1520861 | NCBI WGS metagenome assembly OFCQ01 (sample SAMEA2699036, study PRJEB24076) | metagenome | biome: Human gut stool | place: Spain | collected 2012-11-21 | reverse complement strand
AATTAGTATATAATAAATATAAGAGAAAATTCAAGAGATAACGTGAAGAGAGTTTTTTGGATTAAAGAAAGAGCAGAAAAATATTTTTAGACAAAAAGGAAGAGCCACATCGCTGTGACTCAAGGGGGAAAAAGTTTATGAAAAAGTGTTCTTTCTTTTGAACAATTACAGTATAGGAAAAAGATATGAGGAAACTATGATTCATTTTTGAACGAATTGTTAACAAATCAGAACAGAAATGTGTATTTACTCCGAAAAAGTACAAAAAATCGATTTTTTAGGAAAATCTTGTATTATTTTATAGCCTTTTTGGCAAATTCAGTAGTTACTAAATCTTCATAAGGGGTACGTTTTTCTAGTTCACCTGCAGTTTCAAGGATATCTTGAAGCAGATCGAAGCTAGATTTTTCAAAAACTAAATTATCTTTCCAAGTGTCCTGATCATAGTATCGGGTTACAATTGTAGTAATGGTATTCAAATCTGTTTCCGGAAATTGTGGTTCAATTACTTTTGCAATTTCAAAAGGAGAGTGGGACTGTACATAGTCCATTCCTTTTTGTAAAGCATTTGTAAATCCTTGAATGGTGTCAGGATATTGATTAATATAGCTTTGTTTTGCACTGTAAGCAGTGTAAGGAACGTATCCGCTGTCCTTACCGAGTGAAGCTACAACATAACCTTTGTTTTCACTTTCGAGTATGGTGGCGCTTGGTTCAAATTCAATGGTGTAGTCACCTAATCCTTCAGAAAATGCGGCTGCAGTTGAGCCAAAATCAATACTTTGGTTGATGGTGAGATCTGTGGTTGGGTCGATATCATGCTGTTTTAGAATGTATTCAAACACCATTTCCGGCATGCCACCTTTGCGTCCACCAAGCACATTTTTACCCTTTAAATCATCCCAATCAAAATCTGGCATTTCTTCACGTGCGACGAGGAAATTTCCGGCACGTTGGGTAAGTTGGGCAAAGTTTACTACATGATCATTCGCACCTTCATTATAGGTGTAGATGGATGATTCTGAACCCATAAATCCAATATCTGCCTCACCTGAAAGTACAGCGGTCATAGTTTTATCGGCTCCAAAACCAGTGACAAGAGTGAGTTTTATCCCTTCATCTTCAAAGTAGCCATTCTCAATAGCAACATACATTGGAGCGTAAAAGATAGAGTGAGCAACTTCGTTCAATGTCACTGAGACAGGTGAAGAACTGGAATCTGTTTCCGCTGTGTCAGAAATTGTTTCTGACGTTTCTGTTTTTGAATTTTTAGTGTTGCCATCTGCGTGGTCAGAGCCACAGGCAGATAATAGACTGACAGCCAGGGTAGAAGCGAGAAGTATAGGAATAAATTTCTTTTTCATAAATCCTCCTGAAATGAGAATCGTTTCTTGTTTAAAATATGCAGGTGTAAAAAATAGGTGATTAGTATTCAAATTTACATTACGATTACAAGCAATTTGAGAAAAATCAATAGTGACTTTAAGAAGCAATCATGATAAAATCATAAGGAAATATTTATAAAAAGAGGAAAGGAATCTCTATTCGTGATGAATGCGAATAGAGATAGAAAAAACAGATGAATACACAAGAACATAAGAGAAGCAGTTTCTCGGGAAAACTTGGATATGTATTATCAGCGGCCGGAGCATCGGTAGGTCTTGGTAACATATGGAGATTCCCGTATTTGGCAGCAAAATATGGAGGTGGTATATTCCTGCTGATTTATATTTTGCTTGCACTGACATTTGGTTATACAATGATCGTTGCAGAATCAGCAATCGGACGTATGACAAGAAAGAGTCCGGTAGGGGCATTTAAGTCATTTGGAAAAGCAAAATGGTTATCATTTGGAGGATGGATCAATGCAATCATCCCGATTTTGATCGTACCGTATTATTCCGTAATCGGTGGATGGGTAATTAAATATCTGGTAGAGTATCTGAAAGGAAATGGAAAGAGTCTGGCAACAGATGGATACTTTTCTGAATTTATTTCAAATGGAGTATCAACAGAGTTATGTTTCCTTGTATTTTGTCTCTTTACATTAGCTATTATTTATGCGGGTGTCCGCAATGGTATTGAGAGAGTGTCAAAGATGATGATGCCGGTTTTGATTTTGTTGTCTGTGATTATTGCAATTTATTCCGTTACAAGACCGGGAGCAATTGAAGGGGTGAAGTATTTCCTTATACCGAATGTAAAGAATTTCTCATGGATGACAGTAGTTGCAGCTATGGGACAGATGTTTTATTCTTTATCAATTGCGATGGGGATTTTGATCACATTTGGTTCTTATATGAAAAAAGACGTCTCACTTGAGGATTCTACAAGAAATGTAGAAGTATTCGATACTGCAATTGCAATGATGGCAGGTCTTATGATTATTCCGGCAGTGTTTGCATTTTCAGGCGGGGACCCGGACACATTACAGGCAGGCCCTTCATTGATGTTTATTACAATCCCAAAAGTATTCCAGAATATGGGATTTGGAACAGCAGTCGGAATCTTGTTCTTCTTACTTGTATTGTTTGCAGCAATTACAAGTTCAATTGCTTTGACAGAAAGTGCAGTGTCTACATTTGAAGATGAATTAAGATGGAACAGAAAGAAATCGACAATTGTAGTGGGAATTATTATGGTTGTCCTTGGAAGCCTATCCTCGCTGGGATATGGACCACTTGCGGTTGTGAAAATTATCGGTATGCAATTTCTGGATTTCTTTGATTTTATGACAAACTCTGTTATGATGCCAATCGCTGCAATGATGACATGTTTATTAGTGTCAAAAGTTGTTGGAATACAGCGAATTGAAGAAGAAGTCATGCAGGGAGAAAGTTTATTCCGCAGAAGAAAAATATTTATTGTGATGATCAAATATTTATGCCCGATTTTTGCAGTTATTATATTATTAAGTTCTGTTGCAAATGCATTTGGCTGGATTTCGATGTAAAGAATGAGGGTGAACAAGGCAGATGAATGATATTCATAACAAAGAAAATACGAGAGAAACTGACATTCCAGATTAATCATGCTGGTAGGTGCAACAGCTATTATCATAGCATCAGACATGATTTATAGAAGAAAAAGAAACAAATAATGTTTTATATCATTAATAGGTAATTTATGAAGGCATCCCATGGCAAAGTATAAAAAAGTATTTGTCAAGGGATGTCTTTTTTATCCTAAAAGGGAACAGGATGTTTTTTTGTTGGAAAATAATGAATAAAAAAAAGTGCATGTGACCCAAAATCTAAAAAAAATTTAGAATGTAAAAAACATTTTGAGAAAAAGATTGCTTTTTAGTTGAATTGTGATAAAATATAAAGAGATAGAACAACATATAAGTAAAAAATTAACAAAAAACCAAGATGAATTTAGGGCTTCATTTTGGATGATATGTTGAAATGAGAAAGGAGATTCTGATATGGCAACGTTTATCGTTAATGGACGAGAGGTTACCCCAACAAAAAATCAGAAGCTGTTAAGATTCCTCCGCGACGAATTACATTTGACATCAGCAAAAGATGGATGTAGTGAAGGCGCCTGTGGAGCCTGTACAGTTATTATTGATGGGCAGACCTGTAAATCATGTGTTCCGGATACAGATTCACTTGAGGGAAGAAGTGTAATCACAGTAGAAGGACTGACAGAGTGGGAGGAAAAGGTATACACATATGCTTACGGAAAAGCGGGAGCAGTACAGTGTGGATTTTGTATCCCAGGTATGGTAATGTGTACAAAAGCATTGCTGGATGTGAATCCAGAACCGACAGATGATGAGATTAAATATGCACTCCGCAATAATTATTGCAGATGTACAGGATATGTTAAAATCATGGATGCGGTTCGTCTGGCAGCTAAGATTCTGAGAGAGGGAGTAGTTCCGGATGATGGGGAAGAGGACTGGACACTTGGAACAAGCGTAGCTAGAATAGATGTAGAGGAAAAAGTACTTGGAACAGGAAAATATCCGGACGACTATTATTTGGAAGGTATGTTATACGGTGTTGCACTGAGAAGTAAATATCCTCGTGCACGTGTGCTTTCAATTGATACATCGAAAGCAGAGGCACTTCCAAAGGTGGTTTCAGTAGTGACAGCGAAAGATATTCCTGGCGAGAATAAGATTGGACATTTGAAGCATGACCAGTATTCACTGATTCCGGAAGGCGGTCTGACACATTATCTTGGAGATGCAATTGCATTGATCGCAGCAGAAGATTTGGAGACAGCCGAGAAGGCTAAAAAGTTAATTAAAGTAGAATATGAGGTTCTTCCACATGTTCATACAATTGAAGAGGCCGCAGCTCCAGATGCACCAAAGGTATATGATGAAGAAGAGAATAACATTTGTGCTTATAAGCATATCAGCCGTGGTAATGCAGATGAAGCAATTAAAAATTCCAAATATGTGCTTTCACATCATTTTGAAACACCATGGACAGAGCATGCATTCCTTGAGCCGGAATGTGCAGTATCTTTCTATGATGAAGAGGGAGACATTTTCGTTTATTCTACAGACCAGTCCGCACATCAGACATTGAAAGAATGTAGAATGTTGCTTGGAACAGATAAAGTAAAAGTACAAAATGCTCTTGTCGGCGGTGGATTTGGCGGTAAAGAGGATATGACAGTACAACATCTTAGTGCTTTACTCACATATGTTACAAAGAAACCGGTTAAGATGAGATTAACAAGAGCAGAGTCACTTCTTGTTCATCCAAAGCGTCATCCATTTTATATGGATTTCACAATGGGATGTGATGAAAATGGAGTGATTCAGGGAGTAAAAGCAAAAGTAGCTTCTGACACAGGTGCATTTGCATCACTTGGAGGTCCAGTATTGGAACGTGCATGTACACATGCAGCAGGTCCATATCATTATGAGAACTTCGAGATTGAAGGAACTGCTTATTATACAAACAATCCACCGGCAGGAGCATTCCGTGGATTTGGTGTTACTCAGACATGTTTTGCAACAGAGACATTATTGAATATGATGGCAGATAAAGTCGGTATTACACCTTGGGAGATTCGTTATCGCAATGCGATTCGTCCGGGAGAAGTATTACCGAATGGTCAGATTGTAGATGAATCTACAGGTTTAGTGGAAACACTGGAAGCAGTGAAAGAGGAATATGATGCAGCATTGGCTGAAGGAAAAGCAGTCGGACTGGGATGTGCGATGAAGAATGCCGGTGTTGGTGTTGGTATTCCGGATACAGGACGTGTGAAACTGATTGTAGAAGAAGATGAAAAGTTACACATTTTTACAGGTGCATCTTGTATCGGACAAGGATTGGGAACAGTACTTGTACAGATGATCGTAACCAATACAGACCTGACACGTGATGATATCGTATATGAGAGAAGTAATACATGGGTTTCACCTGATTCTGGAACAACATCCGGATCACGTCAGACATTGGTTACTGGCGAAGCGTGCCGCAGAGCTTGTGAGAAATTCATGGAAGAAAGAAAAGCAGGAAAATCCATGAAAGATATGATTGGAGAAGTATATTATGGAGAATATCTTGCTAAGACAGATCCGCTTGGAGCAGATGTGCCGAATCCTGTTTCTCATGTTGCATATGGATATGCTACACAGGTATGTATTATTGATTCAAAGACAGGTAAGATTGAAAAGATGATCGCAGCTCATGATGTCGGTAAAGCAGTCAATCCATTATCCTGTGAAGGTCAGATCGAAGGCGGAGTTGTTATGTCTATGGGATACGCACTTCGCGAGCAGTATCCAATTGATGAAAACTGTAAGCCAATTGATAAATATGGTTCACTGAGATTATTCCGTTCACATGAAATCCCAGAGATTGAGGCAATCGTAATCGATAAACCGGGACTGAATGTGGCATGCGGAGCAATTGGAATCGGAGAGATTACATCGATTCCAACAGCACCGGCAATCGCAGATGCATATTGTAGATACGATGGAGAGAGACATTTTAGTCTTCCATTGTGTAACACACCATATGAAAGGAAGGATTGATTATGGCAATAAAAAAGAAATTTCCATATCGTTCAGCGATTGTAGCCTGTAATGGAGGATGTAGAGCGAATAGCGAAGAGCCAACATGTACAAAAGGTTGTATCGGTTGTGGCGAATGTGTAAATAATTGTAAATTTGGTGCAATTTCAATCAATGAGTACGGAGTTGCAGAAGTAGACGAAGAAAAATGTATCGCATGTGGAAAATGTGTAAAAGCCTGTCCACAGGAAATTATTCATATTCATGAATGTGCAAATTATATCGTAGTGAAATGTTCAAATGATGCTAAGGGAGCCGATGCTCGTAAAGAGTGTGAAGTAAGCTGTATTGGATGTGGTATCTGCGAAAAAACTTGTACAGCCGGAGCAATTAAAGTAATAGATAATTGTGCGGTGATTAATGAAGAATTATGTTTGAGCTGTGGCATGTGCGCAGTGAAATGTCCAAGACATGCAATTTATGACTTAAGGGGAATTTATACAAAAGTCAGATAAGGCTAAAAGGAAAATATTAAAGTTTATGAGAAGATGAGAGACTTGTAAATCTGGTAAAAATATCAGATTTACAGGTCTTTTTTTCTGGATACTTGACACAAGTACGAAATCGGACTATACTAAACACAAGTACGAAATCAGACTTACAGGAGGGAATATGGATCAAGAAAAGAAATCAGGAACATATATGAGTTCATATCTTTGCGAATTTAATCGTATTTTTAAAGAATTCAATGATATTTACCATGATGTGGCATTGAGATTAGGACTGTCGAACAGTGCCTTTGATATTTTTTATGCGATTTGCGAATTGGGGGATGGATGTTTACAGCGTGATATTTGTAAGACAACATATATTCCGAAACAGACAGTAAACTCTTCTATACGTAATCTGGAGAGGGAAGGATACTTGACATTGAAACATGGAAAAGGAAGGAGCATGCACATTTATTTAACAGAAAGAGGAAAAGATATGTTAAAAAATGTGATATATCCGGTTATTGAGGTGGAAAATGATTCATTTAAAGGACTCGCAGATGAGGAAAGTGAACTGCTCTTGCGATTACTTGAAAAATATAATGTGGAGTTGAAGCATAGATTTGAGAAATTGCCATATATAGAAGAAAAAATGGATGAAGAAAAATCGGACGGAGGAAGATAGCGTGAAGATACAACTATCAGAACATTTTACATATCGAAAATTATTAAAATTTGTAATGCCATCTATTATAATGATGATTTTTACATCAATTTACAGTGTAGTCGATGGATTATTCGTATCAAATTTTGTGGGAAAAACAGCATTGGCATCGATCAATCTGATCTTACCGTTTATAATGGGAATATCAGCGCTTGGCTTTATGATAGGTACCGGAGGAAGTGCTATTGTAGCAACAACAATAGGAGAGGGCAACAAAGAGCTGGCTAATGAATATTTCTCATTGTTAGTGTATGTAACGACAATCGGAGGAATTATATTATCTGTTTTAGGAATGTTTTTGACACCGGCTGTCGCTTCAGCACTCGGTGCAGAGGGAGAGCTTCTTAAGGATTGTATCTTGTATGGAAGAATTTCATTTATCTCTATGCCGGCATTTATGCTGCAGAACGTGTTTCAGAGCTTTTTTGTAGCTGCAGAAAAACCAAAATTAGGATTAGGTGTGATTATTACAGCAGGCGTTACGAATATGGTGCTGGATTTACTTTTTGTCGGTCTGTGGGGATTCGGACTGGCAGGTGCTGCAGTTGCAACAGTGTGCGGCGAATTTATAGGAGGTCTTTTCCCGATAATCTATTTTGCGAGAAAGAATTCCAGTCTGCTTCAACTTGGAAAAACGCATTTGAATGTCCGCGTTATTGTTAAGACTTGTGTAAATGGTTCATCAGAGCTTATGACAAACCTTTCAAGTTCCATCGTAAACTCGTTGTTTAATATTCAGCTTATGAAATTTGCCGGGGAAAATGGTGTGGCTGCATATGGAACAATCATGTATGTAAGTTTCGTATTTGTATCTATTTTCCTTGGATATTCAATTGGAAGTGCACCACTTATCAGTTATAACTATGGTGCGGCTAATCATGCAGAATTAAAAAATCTGTTTAGAAAGAGTCTGAGTCTGATTGGAATTTCCGGCGTAGCAATTGCAATATTATCACAGTTCCTAGCAATTCCACTGTCGATTTTATTTGTTGGATATGATAAAGAATTACTTTTGATGACACAGCATGCATTCCGAATTTATTGTCTGGTATATTTGATAAATGGATTTAATATTTATGGGTCATCTTTTTTTACAGCACTTAATAATGGACTAATATCAGCAGTTATTTCATTTTTGAGAACGCTGCTTTTCCAGGTCGGTGCAGTTATTGTATTGCCGATGATATTTGGTATTGATGGGATTTGGTCAGCAGTGACAATTGCGGAAATATTGACTTTATGTGTGACAGTGACATTTTTTGTAAAGCAACGGGGAAGATATCATTATGCGTAAGAAATGTCCAGAATAGGATAAGAAATTTCTTTTTTGCTAAGACATTTTGCAGTATACTAATAGTAAGCAAAGGTAGAACGAAAGGAGGTCCAGACAATGGACGTAAGAAGCATAGGGGAAGCAATCAAGAATGGAAATACTGCTTTAGGAATTGAATTTGGATCGACGCGTATCAAAGCAGTTTTGATTGATGCACAGAACCAGCCAATCGCATCAGGAAGCCATGACTGGGAGAATCATTTAAAAAATAATATTTGGACGTATCCATTAGAGGAAGTGTGGAGCGGACTGCAGGATTGTTATGCAAATTTGAAAAAAGAAGTAAAAGAAAAATATGGTGTTACAATCACAACATTTGGGGCGATGGGATTTAGTGCGATGATGCATGGATATCTTGCTTTTGATGAGAAAGATGAGCAGCTGGCAGAGTTCCGTACATGGAGAAATACAATTACAGAGCAGGCTTCTGAAGAATTATCAAAAGTATTTCAGTTCCATATTCCGCAGCGCTTTAGTATCGCACATTTGTATCAGGCAATTTTAAATGGGGAAGAGCATGTAAAGGATGTAAGATTTTTCACAACACTTGCAGGCTATATCCATTGGCAGCTGACGGGAGAAAAGGCAATCGGAATTGGAGATGCGGCAGGAATGTTCCCAATTGATTCGGCTACAAAGGATTGGGATGTGAATATGATTGGACAGTTTGATCAGCTTGTCGAAGCGAAAGCATTTCCATGGAAATTAGAAGAGTTACTTCCGAAGGTACTGGTTGCCGGAGATGAGGCAGGTGTTTTGACTGAAGCAGGAGCAAAATTGTTAGATACAGAGGGTGATTTACAGGCTGGAATCCCTGTTTGCCCACCAGAAGGAGACGCCGGAACAGGTATGGCTGCAACGAATAGTGTAGCTGTCCGTACAGGAAATGTTTCTGCCGGAACAAGTGTATTTGCAATGGCAGTTTTGGAAAATCCGTTGTCTAAACCATATGACGAAATCGATATGGTTACAACACCGGCGGGAGATCCTGTTGCGATGGTACACTGCAATAACTGTACATCAGATTTGAATGCATGGGTAAATCTTTTGAAAGAATGTGTGGAAGCATTTGGCGTGAAAGTGGATATGAATACATTGTTCGGAACATTGTATAACAAAGCGCTGGAAGGGGATGCTGATTGTGGCGGACTTCTTGCATATAATTATTTTTCAGGAGAGCATATTACAGGATTTGAGGCAGGTCGTCCGATGTTCGTGCGTAAGCCAGAAAGCAAATTTAATCTTGCAAACTTTATGAGAGTGCATTTGAGTACATCGCTCGGAGCGTTAAAAACAGGTATGGATATTCTGACAAAGCAGGAACATGTGGAGTTAGATAAGATGTTAGGTCATGGCGGACTGTTTAAGACAAAAGGAGTCGGACAGAGAATCCTTGCAGCTGCGATTGATACACCTGTATATGTTATGGAGACAGCAGGAGAAGGTGGAGCATGGGGAATTGCACTGCTTGCTTCTTATATGCTAAATAAAGAAGAGGGCGAGTCATTGACTTCTTATCTTGCACAGAAAGTATTCGGTGGAGAAGAAGGAGAACGCATGGATCCGGTTGCATCAGATGTCGAAGGTTTTGAAGCATTTATGCAGAATTATAAAAATGGTCTTGCGATTGAACGTGCAGCTGTAGAATCTCTTCGATAAAAAATACTTGAATTATAAAAACGTTTTTGATAAAATCTCAAGAGGATGACACTAGGGACGGAGTTTAGTGGACTTTTTTGCTAGCAAAAAAGCCACTAAACTCCGTCTTTGAATGGACGTTCGACTTGAAAAATGGTTGTTTTTTTAGAGGAGTTAAACAATGAGCAAGACAATGACAAATGATATGACATCAGGAAATCCTACAAAATTAATCATTAATTTTATGATTCCGCTTTTTCTTGGAAATTTGTTTCAGCAATTTTATAATATTGCAGATTCTGTTGTTGCCGGAAAGTTTGTGGGGGTAAATGCTTTGGCAGCGATAGGTTCAACGACATCTCTTATGTTTTTGGTTACCGGTTTGTTAAATGGTGCCGGCAGTGGTTTTGCAATTTTGATATCGCAATGGTTTGGGGCAAAGGATTATAAAAATATGCGGAGATATCTGGCAATGTCCCTATATCTGATGGTGATTATTGTAGTTGTTATGACGGTTGGACTGAGTTTGGCAAATGAACCTCTTTTGCGATTGATGAATTCGCCGGAAAACTTGATCGGAGATATAAAAAGTTATATGGGTGTAATCTATGCGGGATTATTTGCAACCGGGGCATACAATATGCTTGCGGCAGTCCTAAGGGCGGTTGGAGATTCAAAATCGCCACTTTATTTTTTGATTATTTCAGGTGTGATCAATATTGTCCTTGATATCGTATTTGTTATATGTCTTGAAACCGGTGTTGTAGGCTGCGGTTATGCAACAGTGATCGCACAGGGAATTTCGGCGGTATTATGTTTCATATATATCTTGAAAAAATTTCCGATTTTACATTTAAAAAAGGAAGATTTTGAATTTTCAGGAGAATTATGCAGAAGATTACTGGCGCTTGGTGTGCCGATGGCATTGCAGTTTTCGATTACATCAATCGGAACAATTATTGTTCAGGCAGCCATAAATGTATATGGTGCGACTTGTATAGCCGGTTTTGCAGCAGGTGGAAAAATTCAGAGTGTGATGGGAGTTATTTTTATTTCCTATGGCGCAGCAATGGCAACTTATGTTGGACAGAACTGTGGAGCAGGAAGGATGGATCGAGTAAGGCAAGGCGTGCGAAGCACACAGAGTATGGTTTTGATCTGGAGTTTTGTATTGATGGCCTTGGTATTATTGTTTGGAAAATACGCAATTTATCTGTTTGTGGATCGAACAGAAACAGATGTGGTCGAGGCGGCACTTACCTATTTCAAAGCAGTCGCATGGTGTTATCCTTTTCTCGGCAGTATTTTTATTTATCGAAACGCCCTGCAAGGAATGGGATATGGGCTTGTGCCAATGCTTGGCGGTGTGTTTGAGCTTGTAGCAAGAACAATAATCGTTATAAGTGTGGCCGGAAAAGCAAGTTATTTTGGGGTGTGCCTGTCAGACCCGGCGGCATGGATAGCAGCTTTGATTCCATTGATACCATATTATATTTATCTCAGTCGGAGATTGGACTCCCACTGAGATAAATGCTCCGCGAGGATGCGCAGTGATTCTGATAGGAATATGTCAGCTTCGCTGACCAGAATCACGCGCCAAGTCTCACGGATGTTCGACTTGAAATAATGCGGAAGGTGTGATGTGGAAGTGGTGCCAGTTGGGGTACCAGTTGGGGACGGAGTTTAGTGGCTTTTTCATACATGAAAAAGCCACTAAACTCCGTCCCCACTGGTCACTCTCGCCCACCAACTCCCTTCCCTGAAAAATTTAAGTGAGGAGAGTGAAATATGCAGCAGTTACAAAAGGACATGACAAGTGGAAGTCCTACAAAAATTATTTTAAATTTTACATTTCCCATTTTTATAGGAAATGTATTTCAGCAATTTTATAATATGGCAGATACTGTGATTGTCGGTAAATTTGTGGGAACGAAGGCATTGGCGGCAGTTGGAAGTACAGGAACGATCATGTTTTTGATTTATGGATTTGTAACAGGAATGACAGCCGGATTTACTGTACTAACAGCACAGAAATTTGGTGCGGGTGATATGAAAGCAATGAGACAGACGGTAGGTGGTGCTGCCGTGTTGACAACGATTGTGACGATTATATTGACGACGCTGGGATTGTTGTTTATGAAACCATTGCTGATATTTATGAAAACACCATCGGATATTTTTAAGGATGCTTATGCTTACATTATGATCATTTGTGCAGGAATTGCGGCACAGATGTTATACAATTTGATGGCAAGTATTCTAAGAGCACTGGGAAATAGTAAAGTTCCGTTATATTTCCTGATATTATCGGCACTTTTAAATATTGCGTTAGATTTATTGTTGATTATCGTATTTGGGCTTGGTGCTTCCGGAGCGGCATATGCAACGGTGATTGCACAGGGAATATCCGGATTACTGTGCCTGGTTTATGTAAAGTTGAAGGTTCCGTTACTTCATTTGGAAAGAGATGATTGGAGACCAAAAGGATATTTATTAAAAATGCAGTTTGCAGTTGGCGTGCCGATGGCATTACAGTATTCCATTACAGCAATCGGTACAATGATGGTTCAGACATCCCAGAATCTGCTCGGCTCCAATATTGTCGCAGCATTTACGGCAGCAAGCAAAATTGAACAGGTAGTTACTCAGGCGTATGTTGCACTAGGAACAACAATGGCGACATACTGTGCACAAAATATCGGTGCAGGTAAGATAAAAAGAATCCGTAAAGGATTCAAATCAGCAACTATTATGGCAAGCATTTATGCAGTTGTTACGGCAGCTTTGATAATGACAGTCGGAAAATATATGACATATTTGTTTGTGTCAGATAATGTGATTGAAATTATGAGCAATGTAGATATTTATTTGAAATGTATCGGAGTATTCTTTATTCCACTTGCAATCGTGAATCTATATCGGAATGGAATTCAAGGAATGGGCTATGGACTACTTCCGATGATGGCAGGTGTGGCAGAGTTGATCGGACGAGGAGTAGTAGCGGTGATCGCAGCAAATAAAAGAAGTTATTTTGGTGTTTGCATGGCAAGTCCCGCAGCATGGGTGCTGGCAGGTGGATTACTGCTTGTAATGTATTATTATATTATGTTGAAGGATATGAAAAGAAAATTTCCGAATCGAACAGAGTAGTGCCATTTGGGGACGGGGTTTAGTGGCTTTTTGGCTCGCAAAAAAAGCCCTAAGAAGCTTTCGACAAATTACTTACACGTGTAAGTAATTTGTCGAAAGCTTCTTCCTTTGTTGGCTGATTGTTTTCTTGCCAGTCAACATAGGCAAGGCTCCAGAAGAAAGTATGATAGCCGAGATCCTTTGCCATTTGTAAATTATTCTCATTATATTTCCCTTGCGGAGGACGATAGAATTTAGTCATTTCTTTGCCAGTAACATTGTTGTAGGCGTTCTCTACATCTTTTAATTCCTTTTCAAATGCAGAGAGGGAGGAGAGTTTTGTCATATCAGGGTGATGATATGTATGATTGCCGACGATATGTCCTTCTTTCTCCATCCGCTTTATCAAATCTGGATTTGACTCAATATAAGTTCCGACAACAAAAAATGTGGCTGGAGCGCTGTGCTTTTTCAGTGCATCTAAAATTATGGGAGTGTTTCCATTTTCAAATCCGGCATCAAATGTCAAGTAGAGGACTTTTTCAGTAGTATTTTGTGCATAATAAGCATCGAATCTGGCGAGTTCTTCCATAGATGCATTTGCAATGGGAGGTTCGCCATCGGTCTGAAAACTTAATCCCCAGTTCCCTTCAGAAGAACAAGTGATAGCAGATGGGTGAAGTTGTTCTTTCATTTGTGCAGTAAAACGTCCGATACAAAAGGATGCACAAAAAAACAAGAGGATGGCAAAGAGACGAAGCGAGATAGCATATGTTTGGGTAGTGCGAAATGTGGAAATTTTGTCTTTGATTTTCTTCATAAACAAGAATCCAAGAAGATTTTTGTTTTAATATATTCACAGAAAAGAAAAATCAGAACGGAAGTAAAGCATAAATAGACATTTCCCAAAAAAAGTGATAGAGTAAAAAAATAGAAATTTTAGAAAGAGGGAACAAAATGAAGAAAAGTGCATTATTTTTTGATATAGATGGAACAATATTATCTGAAATTACAAAGGAAATTCCTGAGAGTGCATTGGAAGCGTTGAATCAGGCAAAGAAAAACGGACATAAGATGTATATCAATACAGGACGTACCTATTGTAATATTCCACCGCAGCTGCGCCGATTTGATTTTGACGGATTTTTATGCGGATGTGGATGTTATCTGGTGTGCAACGATGAGGTCGTGTTGGAGAGCCATATAGAAAAGAAGCGTGGACAGGACATTATTGATATGATGTACGAATGTAAGCTGGATGGAATCCTGGAAGGTACAGAGGATGCATATTTTCCGATAAAACGCTCTCGATTTGAAATGCTCGAAACGTCTCGGCGATTTTTTGCAAAAAAAGGACTCGGGATTGAGAAATATATCGATGAAGGTGATATAGAATACGATAAATTATTTGTATATGCAGATGAACAGAGCGATAAACAAAAGTTTTTCGATTTTCTGAAGGCAGACATGGAAGTGATTGACCGAGGAGATAATGCATATGAAATCGCTCAGAAACCATTTTCAAAAGCAACGGCATGTGAATTTATGAGAAAACGTCTTGGGTTAGAGTTAGATCAAGTTTATGTGTTCGGAGATAGCAGTAATGATTTATCCATGTTCGAATACGCACAACACACAATTGCACTGGGAGCACATTCAGAGGTGCTTGATCCCTATACAGAATTTGTGACTAAGACCGTTGAAGATGACGGAATTGCGTATGCCATGAAACATTATGGATTGATCTTGGTCGAGAAGACTCCCATCTCTTCAGGTGGTGAGTAATAGCAAATTTGTCTCAGTGAAAGCAACTCAACTAGAAGATTATAGCAGGAGGAAACACGATGAAATTATTTGTATACAGTTATAGAGAATTTGATGAAGCAGAATTTTTTCAAAAATTTGCAGAAGAGTATCAGGTAGAGCTTGGAATTTGTCATGATGCTCCAACGATGGAAAATGCTTATCTAGCAGAAGGATACCCATATGTCAGTATCATTACAACTAAAATCGATGAGGAGTTGATGAATCGTTTTCATGCACTTGGTGTGAAAATGATTTCGACAAGAACAATCGGTTACGATCATATCGATTTGGAAGCTGCCAGAAAATGTGGCATCAGCGTGGGAAATGTGACGTATTCTCCGGAGTGTGTCGCAGATTATACGGTGATGTTGATGCTGATGTCCATTCGTAAAATGAAACGGATCATGCAGCGTGAAGAGATCAATGACTTTTCGCTTCCGGGGATTCAGGGGAAAGAGATGCCGAATTTTAAAGTCGGAGTGCTCGGAACCGGACGAATCGGTCGTGCTGTGATTCGTGATATCAGCGGATTTGGCTGTAAGATTTACGCATATGATCAGTATGAAAATGATGAAGTGAAAAAATATGCACAGTATGCATCTTTAGAGGAAATTTATGAAAAATGCGATATGATTACTCTTCATATGCCATTAACAGAGGCGAATATGCATTTGATTGATGCAGAAGCAATTCAGAAGATGCAGGATGGTGTTGTGTTGATCAATACAGCAAGAGGCGGATTGATCGATACGAAGGCGTTGATTGACGGACTGGAGTCTGGCAAAATAGGAGCGGCAGGATTGGATGTCATTGAAGACGAATTTGGAATGTATTATTTTGATAGAAAATCAGATGTTTTAAGTAAGCATGATTTATATATTTTAAGAGGATTTCCAAATGTTATCGTAACTCCGCACATGGCATTTTATACAGACCAGGCAGTAAGTGATATGGTAAAACATTCGATTGAAAGTTGTATGCTTCATGAGGCGGGAAAAGAGGATCCTTGCAGGGTGATTTGAGACAGAGGAAAATGAATATGAAAGTGGTAGTAGCAGTAGATTCATTTAAAGGAAGCATGACTTCCATGGAGGGCGGAAGAGCAGCAGAAGAAGGAATAAGGGCAGCAAAACCTGATGCGAAAATAGTGGTGAAACCATTGGCTGATGGAGGTGAAGGAACAACAGAAGCGTTAATAGAAGGTCTTGGAGGAGAAAAAATAGAAGTTACGGTAACGGGACCTTACGGATTGCCGGTAACAGCTTATTATGGATATTTAAAGGAAACAAAAACAGCGGTGATCGAGATGGCTTCAGCAGCAGGGATTACGTTGTCTAATGAAAGAAATCCAATGAAGGCAACTACTTATGGTGTTGGAGAAATGATTGAAGATGCTCTTTCCAGAGGCTGCAGAGATTTTATAGTTGGAATCGGAGGAAGTGCAACTAATGATGGTGGAGTGGGAATGCTTCGTGCATTAGGATTTGAGTTTCTGGATGAAAATGGAGAAGATGTCGGAAATGGTGCCCAGGCGTTGGGGCGAATTGCTCAGATTGAGACAAAAAAGAAAAATTCACTTCTTGCAGAGTCATTTTTTAAAGTGGCATGTGATGTGACTAATCCACTTTGTGGAGAAAATGGTGCTACATTTATATTTGGATCGCAGAAAGGCGTGACAGAAGAACAAAAAGTACCGATTGACAGTGCAATGAAACATTACGCAGCTATAACAGAACAGACTCTTGCGTGTGATTGTGTGAATGCCAAAGGAAGCGGAGCAGCCGGCGGAATGGGTTTTGCGTTTTTATCATATCTGCAGGCAGAACTGATACCTGGAATTGATCTGATATTAGATGCTGTTGGAATAGAACAGGAATTAAAGGATGCAGACATCGTTGTAACAGGCGAAGGAAAATTAGATTTTCAGACTGCGATGGGAAAAGCACCGGTAGGAGTGGCAAAACGTGCTAAGAAACATGGTGCAAAAGTGATTGCGTTTGCAGGAAGTGTTACACCGGAAGCTGCGGCGTGCAATAAAGTTGGAATTGATGCGTTTTTTCCAATCGTGAGAGGTGTTACTACAATAGAAGAAGCAATGAATACAGAAAATGCAAAGAATAATATGCGTATGACAGTAGAACAAGTCTTTCGGTTAATGTGACCAATGGGGACGGGGTCAATAACATTTAGTTAAGCTTTTTTCATCATAGTATGAACCTATTGAAGTTCTCTTCCCTAAGCTTTTAAGAAGTATCATTATCATAAAAGTAGATGATTTTTAATAAGAAAATATTTTTTTGTACCATAATCAGGCAGAGCCTTGCTTCTGCCTGATTAATACGATATAATATATCTTGTGTTAAGCTCTATTGTTTAACGGCCTTACAGTTTGTGATCTGACCTGTCGAGCGGTCTGTTGTTTCACCTTAATAGCTGTTTGATGTCGCAGCATTAGAGCTTTTACTATATCATTTTTCATTCGATGTTTTATGAATCTTCGTGCAATAGGAAGAACATCTTCAAAGGATATTTTGTATTCATACTTTCTTTTTTTCTTTCCTTGCTCTTTCCTTTTTTCTTCTGTAGCAAAGGCATGAAGAAGTGAGGCAAGGTTATACATAATAAGTTTTGCATATACTTCTTGAATAATCATTTCCCGATTAACCGAATGTAAATACACTAGTGAAAGTGCATATTTTAAGCGCCGGAACGAAGTTTCAATAGACCATCTTTTCCAGTAAAGTTCTCGCAGATCCAGTGCAGAAAATTTTTCTAATGGTAAATTAGAAATCAAATATTCGTAGTTTCCATTTTCAAGGCGTATACAGGTGCATCGAATTTTTATGGTGTATACACTTTTCTTATCTTCAATCGGAATCGGCTCGAAAATTCTTTTGTTTTTTACTATTTTCATTTCATCTCCATGACAAAGATGTTTGTTTTTTTTCGATCTTGTTACATCCAAAATGATCTCTTTATCTGATTCTGTTTCAGTTGGCAAAATATCTTTCAGAAAAGCAGATGGTGCAGACGGAGATTTCCAGCGAATGAGAAAAAATTTCTTTTTTTCAATTAAATGAGCCATTGTGTTTAGTGAGGCATATCCTCTATCTGCGATAAGTATCGTATTTTCTGGCAGATTACAGTGATCGACCATATGACAGAGAGCCTGTGTTTCATTCATTTTAGGGCGTGGTTGGGTAACAGCAGTAATATATCTGTTTTCACAGATATCAAACAAAGCATTCAAATGCATTTGAAAAAACACATTGTTACTTCGAGCCTGTTTTATACGATATTCAAAATCATTTTTATTAGTAGGCAGATTAATATCAGAACCATCTACTGCAACAAGATGAAACCCTTTATACGTTTTGGTAAAAGGGATTTTTTCATTAAAAGACTTTAAAAGATATGGGAAAAAATCAGCAGTTAGTTTTTTTCGCTGTTGTGTGAAAGCGGATTTAGATGGAACTTTCTTGTTTTGGGACATAAAAAAGTTAAATAATTCTGTATTTGTCCTATTCATGGTGAGGCAGAGCGTAGCTTTCACCGTATCGGAAAAAGGACATAGTCTGTGTCTGGTCATATCTGAACCTGGAGTATTAACAAACAAATGAATATTTTTCTCTGCTGTTTCAAGAACAGAGAAGAAACGTTTTCGAATAGTTGTTGGTGTCATGTACATGTGTGGTACCTCCTTGAAGTAAAAAGCTTAACTAAATGTTATTGACTCCGTCCCCAATGGTCTCTTTCTCGATTTTTTCGTCTGACCTTTTGCCCCGGATATCTATAGATTAATGAGGAAAATCATGATAAGATAGAAGCACATGAAACAGACTGTATAGGAAAATGGAGGTTGTCAGAAGTATGGGAGGTTATCTGAATCCAGGAAGTGATCTTTTTGAAATGGCTTTGAGATCACAGATATTTGTTGATAAAAGCGGACTGATAGAGAAAACAAATCACTGTGTGCGAACATTACAGAGAAATATTTGCGTGAGCAGACCGAGAAGCTTTGGAAAATCTATGGGTGTTGATATGCTTGCGGCTTATTATGACAGAAGTGTAGATACAAAGGAACTGTTTCAAGAATTAAAAATTAGCAGCACGAAAGAATATGAAAAACATTTGAATCAATATGATGTTTTGAAAATAAATATACAGGAATTCCTTAGTGCAACCGAAAATATAGATCAGATGCTTCGTATGTTAAATGATTACCTCCTATTTGACCTGAAAGAACAGTATGGACAGGTACGGTTCCGTGACGAAAAAAATCTGGTTCAGGTAATGAAAGATGTTTATAGTTATACAAAACATCCTTTTGTAATATTAATTGATGAGTGGGACTGTCTGTTTCGAGAATATCAGCAAGATCAGGAAGCACAGAAAAAATATCTGGATTTTTTAAGATTCTGGTTGAAAGATAAAGAGTATGTGGCGTTGGCATATATGACAGGAATTCTTCCAATCAAAAAATATGGCTCTCATTCCGCACTCAATATGTTTACAGAATATTCCATGACAGATCCGGGTGAACTGGCAGAGTACTTTGGTTTTACAGAAATAGAAGTCGAAATTTTATGCAAAAAATATGAAATGAGTTTCGAAGAAGCAAGCGCGTGGTACAATGGGTATCATTTGATTTCGTATAAAGAGGGAGTACGAAGAGTTCATTCTATGTATAGTCCGAAATCTGTAGTAGAAGCAATGCAGAAGAGGAAATTCGGAACATATTGGAATCAGACAGAGACATACGAAGCTCTCAAAGTATATATTCAGATGAACATGGATGGGTTAAAAGATAGCATTATTGAAATGCTTGCAGGAGAAAGCGCACGCATCAATACAGGAACATTCAGCAATGATATGACAACATTTGCAACAAAAGATGATGTATTGACCTTGTTGGTACACTTGGGATATCTGACCTATGATAATGAGAAAGAAACAGTTGAAATTCCAAATAGAGAAGTGTCTCAGGAATACGTAAATGCAATCAGTACAATGGATTGGACAGAAGTAATTCAGTCAATAAATGCTTCCAGAAAATTGTTAGAAGCATTGTGGAGTATGGATAGTGAAAAGGTTTCAAATGGAATTGAACAGGCTCATAAAGAGATTTCAATATTGGAGTACAATGATGAGAATTCATTAAGCTGTGCAGTTAATCTGGCATTTTACTTTGCAAGAGAATATTATACTATTATTAGAGAAATGCCAGGTGGTAGAGGATTTGCAGATATTTGTATGATACCAAGAAAAATTCATCTCGATAAACCAGCTGTTGTGATTGAATTGAAGTGGGATAAAAGTGCAGAAGGTGCGATACAGCAGATTAAAAATAAAGAATATATAGATGCGCTAAAGGATTATCAAGGTGATTTGCTCTTAGCAGGTATTAATTACGATAAAAAGACGAAAAAACATAGCTGTATTATCGAAAAATGGAATCTGTGATATTGCAATTAGATGACAGAACAAAAGGACTACAACCAACATGTTAGACGATGAGATTATGAAGATAGTAACACTGGCAGGGGAAGATGGAATAGAGAGAAAAAATAGAAGGGAACTGAATTCATATGTTTACGCATGAGATGATAAAATCTTTTAATCAGTTAGAGATGGATGTATATAATTACATCATCAGCAATGAAGAAAAAGTAGTATATATGAAAGTACGTGAACTGGCAGAGGAGGTTCATGTTTCGACAACGACGATCCTTCGCTTTTGTAAAAAGGTAGGATGCGAGGGATATTCTGAATTCCGTTTGAAATTAAAACAGGAAGTCAACAGCAAAGAACAGAAGAAAATCAATATGGATCTTACTGCGGTTAAAGATTTCTTTGAGAGGGTGCAGACACAGGCATTTGCTGAGAATATCCAGGAAGCTGTGAAGTTGCTTACAAAGGCATCGTCAATTATATTTGTAGGTGTGGGGAATTCTTCTATTATAGGAAAGTATGGGGCAAGATATTTTAATAATGTAGGCTGGTTTTCATTTGCTATTGATGATCCGTTCACGCCAGTATTTCGTGGAAAAGGTGAGAGAACAGCTACAATCGCATTGTCTGTATCAGGAGAGACGGAACAGACACTGATGTTGGCAGAAAAGTTGAAAAGAAGAGGGAGCAGCCTGATATCTATTACAAATAAGGCAAACTGTTCTTTGGCGAAGATGAGTGACTGCAATATAAATTATTATGTTTCAGAGTATAAAAAAGACGAAAATTATGATCTGACATCCCAAATGGCAGTCGTTTTTATTTTGGAATTAATCGGAAGAGAATTGAAGGGCGTCTATAACGACACAGATGATCTGTTTCAAAATGATATGGAAGATTTATTTCACTAAGGTTATAGGATATAATGGTACGAATAGTAACCAAATTAGTAACAAAAAAAACAGAATACACGAAAAAGCATCATAATACACAAAAAAGGAAAAGAAAAACAGTGCATTTTACACAATAAAGTAGAATGTCCTGTTTTTTTTATGTAACAAATTCCGTTTATATGGAACGGAAACCAGAAACAGGGAAAAGTACTGACAAAAAGAATAATGCTTGTTATACTAACACCATCAAAGCAAATGAGAAAGAAATAAGGGAGAAAACAACCATGGTAATTCGATTATTTTGTGCAGCAGGAATGTCAACAAGTCTTCTGGTAAAGAAGATGGAAGAGGCGGCAAAGGAAAAAGGAAAAGATGCTGACATCGCAGCATATCCATTTACAGATATGGAACGCATGATTGAAGGTGTGGATGTAGCACTGCTCGGACCACAGGTAGGATATCAGCTTGCCAGAGCAAAAGAGATCTGTGATCCAAAAGGGGTTCCGGTAGATGTGATCCCAATGCAGGATTACGGAATGTGCAATGGAATGAATGTTTTGAAATTTGCATATAAGCTTGCAAAAAATAAATAAGAGAAAACAAAGATACACAATTTAAAGCAAAAAAACAGAGCAAAGGGTAGTAGCAAATGAAAGAGAAATTTAACGAAAAAGCAATCCCTGTGATCCTTAAGTTTATTAACACAAAGGGAATACAGTCAATTAAAAACGGTATGGTGACTTCCATGTCTCCTCTGATCATCGGATCAATCTTCCTGATCCTGTCAAACTTTCCGGTACAGGCAGTTGTCGATGTATTAGAGTCTACAGGAATCAAAGCAGTATTAGATCAGGCATGTGGCGCAACATTCTCCATCAGTGCGATGATCGCAGTTATCGGTATTAGTTATAGCTATGCGAAACTGGAAAATCAGGAACCACTCAACTGTGCAATTATTTCACTGGCATCATTCTTGATCCTGATGCCTTCATCCATAACAACAGAAAGTGGAGAAGTTGTTAGTGGAATCATTAATAAGACATGGACAGCAGGCCAGGGAATGATCGGAGCAATCATTGTCGGATTGATTGTACCACTTGTTTACTGCTGGTTCTTGAAGAAAAATATACGTATTAAGATGCCGGACGGAGTTCCGGAAGGTGTAACAAATGCATTCTCAGCATTAATCCCGGCATTCGTAATCCTGACAGGGGTTACAGTAATTCACGGTATCTGTTCTATTGGATTCAACACAACAGGTATGGAAATTATTTACAAAGTTGTTCAGACACCACTTCAGAAAATGACAGACTCCCTTGGCGGAGCAGTTCTGATGTGCTTTACAGGACCATTCCTGTGGTTCTTCGGAGTTCATGGTTCAACAGTAGTTGGCGGAATCATGACAGGACTATTACAGGCAAACAGCCTTGCAAATCAGGCTATTATTGACAGTGGTGTAGAACTTACAATAGCAAATGGAGGACATATTGTAACACAGCAGTTTTATGATCAGTTTATCAATATAACAGGTGCGGGTATCACAATCGGACTTGTAATGTATATGTTCTTCTTTGCAAAATCAAAACAGTTGAAGGCACTTGGTAAATTGGGAATTATTCCGGCATTATTTGGAATCAATGAGCCAGTCCTGTTTGGTGTTCCGATCGTTATGAACCCAATGCTTGCAGTTCCGTTTATTGGAATGCCTGTGATCGCATGTTTAATCCAGTATTTTGCACTGTATACAGGAATCTGCCCATTATATGGAGCAACACAGGTCCCATGGACTTGTCCACCGATTATCTCAGGATTCCTTTTAGCAGGATGGAAAAGTGCTTTACTTCAGTTAGTGATCCTTTGTGTTTCATTCTTTGTTTATCTGCCATTCATTAAGAAGATTGACAAGATGAATCTGGTTCAGGAGAAGAATCAGGCAGTAGAAGATGAGGATGAAGACTGGTAAAATCAGAATAAAAAAATAATAGCAGGACAGGAGACAAAAATGGAAGAAAAATTTGAACTGGCATGTTTTCAGATTATTACATATGTAGGTACAGCAAGAACACATTTTATCAATGCAATCCATTGTGCGAAAGAAGGAAAATATGATGAGGCAGCAGAGCTGATTAAACAAGGAGATGAAGCCTTTTCACTTGGGCATAAAGCTCATGCAGACCTTCTGACAATGGATGCAAACGGAGAGATTTCTAATGGATACATGCTTCTGATGCATGCAGAAGATCAGCTTATGAGTGCAGAGAGTTTCCGTATTCTCGCAGATGAATTCATTGCACTGTATAAGAGAATTGATGAGAAATAATCATTAAGCTGAGATTGAATATAGAAACAGAAAGTTGGGGGCAAAAGCCCCCAACACTATTATACAAATCAATTAAGACAACAGGAAGGGAATAACAATGGGATTTCGAAAAGATTTTCTCTGGGGCGGCGCAGTTGCTGCTCATCAGCTGGAAGGTGCCTATGATCGAGACGGAAAAGGCTTGAGTATTATGGATGTTGTAACCAGCGGAGATGTAAATACAAGAAGAAGAATAACAGGTGAAATACTAAAAGGCGAGAATTATCCGAATCATGAAGCAATCGATTTTTATGATTACTATAAAGAAGATATCCGCTTATTTGCGGAAATGGGATTCAAGTGTTTCCGTACAAGTATTGCATGGACACGTATCTTCCCAAATGGTGATGAAGAGCAGCCGAATGAAGCCGGATTAAAATTCTATGATGACATGTTTGATGAATGTCTGAAATATGGAATCGAACCAGTGATCACACTGAGTCACTTTGAGATGCCTCTGCATCTTGTACAAGAGTACGGTGGATGGAGAAACAGAAAACTGATTGATTTCTTCGTGAAATTTGCAGTAACATGCTTTGAGCGATACAAAGACAAAGTAAAATACTGGATGACATTTAATGAGATTAATAATCAGGCAGATATCGGCGACGGATTCATGCTTTACGCTAATTCCGGGGTTGTGGTTAAACCAGAAGAAAATGTAGAAGAATTGATGTATCAGGCATCTCACTACGAACTGGTTGCCAGTGCTGAAGCGATAAAAGCAGGGCATAAGATCAATCCGGAATTTCAGATTGGCTGTATGATTGCAATGTGCCCAATCTATCCGGCTACCTGCCGTCCGGAAGATATACTGCAGGCCGAAAAAGCCATGCAGAAAAGATATTATTATGCAGATGTGCATGTAAAAGGAGAATATCCTGTAAATATTTTGAAATACTGGGAAAGAAAAGACCTTAAGATCGACGTAACCGAAGAAGATCTTTCAGTATTGAAACAAGGCTGTGTCGATTATATCGGTTTCAGTTATTATATGTCTTTCTGTACAAAAGCAGAACCAGATAATCCGGAATATGACTACCGCGGAGAAAAGGATCGCATAAAGAATCAGTACGTAAAGGCAAGTGAATGGGGATGGCAGATCGACCCGATCGGACTGCGTTATTCATTGAACTGGTTTACAGATCGCTACAAAGTACCGCTGTTTATTGTGGAAAATGGATTTGGAGCATATGATACCCTAGAAGAGGATGGAAGCATTCACGATTCATACCGTGTAGAATATCTGCAGCACCATATTTCAGAAATGAAAAAGGCGGTAGAGGAAGATGGTGTAGACCTGATGGGTTATACACCATGGGGATGCATCGACCTTGTCAGTGCCGGAAGCGGTGAGATGGATAAGCGATATGGATTCATTTATGTGGATAAACATAATGATGGAACAGGAGACTTATCCAGACGAAAGAAAGATTCTTTCGAATGGTATAAAGAAGTTATTTCAACCAATGGTGAGAACATCAATTAGTAGACCAAAGAGACCATTGGGGACGGAGTTTTCCGGCTTTTTTCTACAAAAAAGCCGGAAAACTCCGTCCCCAATGGTCTCTTTGGTCTACTGATTGGTAATCTGTCCATCCTTCATCAATATAAGTTTTCCATCGAGGCTGGTTGCCTCTTCATAGTTGTTGGTGACGTAAAGCACGGTCAGATTTAGTTCTTTATTGATTCTTTGAATATCCTGTAGCATATCAGCACGAAGTTCGTCGCTGCCGTGGGCGAAATCTTCATCTACAAGTAAAACTTTTGGATGGCAGACAGTGGCACGGCAAAGTGCTATCTTCTGCTTTTGAGCATCTGTTAATTCTGTTACTTTTTTATTTAAAACATCCTCAATACCAAAAAATTTCACAGCGGTTTTTACGCGTGTGTCAATGACATTGCGAGGCATATTACGAAGTTTTAAGCCAAGTGCAATATTTTCATAAGCACTTAAGTAGCCGTAAAGACGATAATTTTGGAATGCCATTGCAAGTTTACGATCTCTAGGCAAAATGTCATTTAATAATTCATCACCGAGATAGATTTGACCGGAAGAGGTATCTTCCAGACCTCCAATCATTCGTAAAATGGTAGATTTTCCGCATCCGCTTGGACCATGAAATGTTACAAATTCGCCGTCTTCAATTGTAAGAGAAACATCTTTGACGGACACAAAACCATTCGGATATATTTTATTTAAATTTTTTAGAGTAATACTTGCCATAAGGATTACCTCCCCAGTTAAAATAAATTTATTACTACATTTCAAGTCGAGCATCCGCGAGACTTGGCGCGTGATTCTGGGCAGCGTAAGCTGACACATTCTTTACAGAATCACTGCGCATCCTCGCGGAGCGTTTATCTCAGTCGGAGATTGGACTCCCACTGAGACAAATTTGCTGTTACTCACCACCTAAAAGAGGTGGGAGTCTTCTCGACTGAGATAAATTTCGACCTGCAGTAATATAGAAAATGAGTAAAAACACTTGCATTTGATAGCTTTATTCTACTACAATCATGTAAGGAAGACAATTATGGAGTCTATATAAAAAAATGAAAATTTGATTAACCAAGTCACCGCTTATAGAAAATAGGTAAATCAAGAGATACAAAAGAATGAACGAAGGGAAAGAGATAACGATGTTATACGATGAGATTATAAATATTGTGACACTTGCAGGGGAGATGATTTTACAGGCACATGAAGAAGAATTGACGATATATGATAAAGCCGGAATATCTAATTTTGTGACAAAGCATGATAAAGATGTACAGTCTTATTTGATCCGCAATTTAAGAATTATTCTTCCAGAAGCAAATTTCCTGGCGGAAGAAGATGGGATTCAACAAGAATTGGGTGAAGGATATTGTTTTATTATTGATCCGATAGACGGGACAACTAATTTTATTTTTGACTATAAGCATAGCTGCATTTCGGTAGGGCTGGCATACCATGGAAAGATGCAGTTTGGTTGTGTATACAATCCATATACAAGAGAAATGTATACTGCGATAAAGGGAGAGGGAGCAAAACTCAACGGTAAGGAAATCCATAGTTCAGATAAAGGACTCTCAGAGAATCTTGCAGCCTTCGGTTGTGCTCGTTATCAGACAGAGGACACAGACAGGATATTTGATTATGCAAAGAAATTGTACTTAAACAGCCTTGGAATCCGAGAAGGTGGTTCAGCGGCACTTGATATTTGCAGGGTTGCTTCGGGAGCAAACGGAGTATATGTGGAATTAATGTTGCAGCCGTGGGATTATGCGGCGGCATCGTTGATCGTAATGGAAGCAGGTGGATTTATATCTACGGCAGAAGGTGGTTTGATTTCTTTGGAACAGCCAAGTTCGATTCTGGCAGCAGGACGCACATGCTGGAAAGAAGCGATGAAGTTGTTAAATTAAGAGGCAAGATGTTTTTAGCGCAGGACATGGAATTGGAAGCAATCAATCCGATTTTGATAACAATAAAATAAATTCAAATACCGTAGAATATAGGGCTTATCCAATCCATAAGATAAAAATAACTCTATAGTCTGCGGTGTTTTTATGTCTTTTTTTAAGGGAATACAAGAAAATAAAATAGAGAAAGGAAAAAAGAACGTTAATTATATAACAACTCAAAAAATAAGAGCATTTTCAGTAATTGCCGGCACAATAGGAATCCTGTTACTATCCGGCTGTCAATCTGAGACTTCAGCAGGGCAGAATCGACAATTTCGTCAATTTACGAAGCAACTGTTTTGCCAGGAATTGTCGTCAAATACGATAAGTTTACATTACACATTGAAAAATCCGAAAGAGTATGATATTCGGGAAAATGAAGTGACTTTTGGGACATTTCCGACAGATAATAAAAATCTACTTGCAGCGGTGGAAAACTTAGAAGAAGTGTTGAAAACTTTTGATTACAACAAGCTTTCTGTTGAAAACTCTTTAACTTATGATGTTTTGAAATGCTATTTAAATATGACCGAGCGTGATGCGGAGTATATTTTGTATGACGAGCCTATGGGATTGGTCAGTGGCGTGCAGACACAGTTGCCGGTTATTTTATCGGAATATCCGTTTTATGAGCAGTCTGATGTGGATACATATTTACAGTTGATGAAAACAATACCAGAGTATTTTGCGTCTTTGTTAAAATTCGAGCAGAAAAAATCAAAGGCTGGCTTATTTATGTCGGATAAAATGGCAGAGCAGGTAATCGAGCAGTGTAAGGCATTTCGAGATATGGGAGAAAATAATTATTTGTATTCTACATTTGCAGAGAGGGTTTGGACAGTAACTTCTCTTTCGGATAAACAAAAGAGTGACTACATACAGAAAAATGCAAGAATGATGAAGGCATATGTACTTCCGGCATATGACAATCTGATTTGTACGATAGAAAAATTAAAAGGAAGTGGAAAAAATGAGCAGGGCTTGTGTTATTTGCCAAAGGGAAAAGACTACTATGAACAGGTAGTTGAGGCTTCAACCGGTTCAACGCGTTCAGTCGAGGAAATCCGGGATATGACGAGGCGGCAAATGACGGAAGACTTAGAGGCAATGGAGCGGGTGATGAAGATTTCTGAAAAAGAAGTCAATGCGTCTATTCCACAGAATCCGACTTCTATCTTGCAGGATTTACAGACGAAAATAACAACTAGTTTTCCAGAACTTCCGGATACAACTTATGAGGTTAAATATGTTCCGAAAGCAATGCAGGAGCACTTAAGTCCGGCATTTTATATGATACCTGCAATTGATGCGTACAATGAAAATGTTATTTATGTAAATGAAGCACAGATAGGCAATACAATGGCTTTGTTTACGACATTGGCACACGAAGGATATCCGGGACATTTATATCAGACAGTTTATTTTGCAAATACAAATCCTGATCCTATCCGTACAATTTTAAATTTTGGAGGATATGTAGAAGGATGGGCAACTTATGCGGAAATGTGCAGTTATTATCTTGCACCGCTGACAAAGGATCAGGCAACGTTGTTGCAGAAAAATAGTTCAATCGTATTAGGGCTTTATACTCTGGCAGATATCGGAATACATTATGATGGATGGAGCAGGGAAGATGCAATTGCATTTTATAAAAAATATGGAATTGGCGATGAGGATAATATAAATCGAATTTATGATCTGATATTAGGAAGCCCGGGAAATTATTTGAAATATTATGTGGGTTATGTGGAATTTTTGGAATTAAAAAAAGACTGGGTGAAAGAATACGGAAGTCAGGCATCACAGAAAGAATTTCATAAAGCTGTGCTGGATGTTGGACCGGCACCATTTAAAGTATTGGAAAAATATATTGGAAGGAAGCTCGATAACTGAATTGATTATGGGTGAGAAAAGGACATTTTTTAACCTCTAATAGACAATCTTGGCTAAATGCTGAAAATGGGGTGCATAAGACAGATTATGTGATACAATGTAGCCAATTAATAATCTGTGAAAGGCGGTAATAACATGTTAGAAGAACTGAAAAAACGAGTATATGAGGCCAATATGCTTTTGCCAAAGTATAAATTGATTACATTTACATGGGGAAATGTAAGTGAGATAGACCCGGAGACAGGATATTTTGCAATCAAGCCAAGTGGAGTGGAGTATGATGAACTGACACCTGATGATATGGTTATCATGGATCTGGAGGGAAATAAAATCGAAGGAAAATACAATCCATCCTCAGATACTGCTACACATATCGAAATTTATAAAGGAATGCCGGATGTAAAGGGAATTGTGCATACACATTCTCCATGGGCAACAAGCTGGGCACAGGCAGGAAGAGGAATTCCTTGTTATGGAACAACACATGCTGATTATATGTATGGAGAAATCCCATGTGTTCGGAATTTGACAAAGGAAGAAATTGAAGAAGCTTACGAGAAGAATACGGGAGTTCTGATTGTAGATCATTTTAAAGATACAGAATATATGGCAATGCCGGCAGTATTGTGCAAAAATCATGGAACATTTACATGGGGCAAGAATGCAAAAGATGCTGTACACAATGCGGTTGTATTGGAAGAGGTTGCGAAGATGGCGGCCAGAACAGAGATGCTGAATCCACAGGTACAGCCGGCTCCACAGGAATTACAGGATAAGCATTATTATCGTAAGCATGGGGCGAATGCTTACTATGGACAGAAATAGGTGGAGTTGCTATTTAATTCACGAAGTGGCAATACGTTCCTTACAAAAAATTGATATAAGAATTCTTGCTCAGATTCCATG
>OFCQ01000238.1_pt1 | contig 32883 bp, 32 predicted proteins | sample 1520861 | NCBI WGS metagenome assembly OFCQ01 (sample SAMEA2699036, study PRJEB24076) | metagenome | biome: Human gut stool | place: Spain | collected 2012-11-21 | reverse complement strand
ATAAATACAAATAATTCCTAAAAGAAATTAAAAAAATATGAATTTTTTTTGAACTAAAAACAAACACGGACATAAATTTCAAAAAAACAAAGTATTTTTATTAGAAAATTAGGACTCTGCTTTCCGAAAAAGAAAGGCAGAATCCCAAGGCTCAGGCAGCAGTGCTGCATATTTATCAAATGTTTATTGCAAAACGTATTGCGTGATCAGATCGTACACCTGAAACAGAAGCTCCTCCATCTGGTTCTCTTTGTCCTTGAAAAAGTTCAATTCCAGAACAATCCCGCCGGAAAGCACCAGTTTGATTTCCGCATCCAGATCTAGTGTGCCGGCCGTTTCGATCGCATATGTCACGATACTGCGGTACGGCACGGAAAAATACTCGACCTTTTTGCCGGTGATTCCCTGACGGTCAACGATCAAAATCCGTTTATCGGTAAACGCCGCCACATCCCGAAAGGTTTTGACGCAGAACTGGAGCTGCTCCGACGGGTGCAGAAAGCGCAGTATCTCTGGGGTAATCGGTACCTTACCGTAAAATAGAAAGGATTTATTGACAACCGCATCTGCCATTTCGTCCCTCCTTTCCTTATGTATTGCAGGCCATTCAGGCCTTCTCCGGCATCGGGGGTTTCGGCTTTCTCCAACGGGCCTTGCCGCTGATCGCCTCTACCGGAATCTTCATGATCTCCATGCGGTCCACACCACCCTCAATCTTCTTTTCCAAAAACATTCCGCCGTCCGGCAGACCGTATTTCTCACACAGCATCCGCAATGCTTCGATCTTTTCTTCGCGGTCGGTGACAAACTCCACCCGGCCGGTCATGATCGCGCTTTCAAAATCAGTGCTGTATTGCTCGGGATACAGCAGAGTCTGGCCGACACACGTCACGCACACGCGGGAATCCTTTTTCAGGTTATCCAGCTTCTGGCCTTCCTTCGCCATGTGAATATAAAGCACGCGGTTTTTCACCACGTAAGAAATCGGCACTCCGTAAGGCGCTCCGTCGTCTGCATTGATGGTGCAGAGCGTCGCATATTCGGCGTTCTCCAGAATCTGATACGCCTCATCTTCTGTAATCTGTCTCTCTTTTTTTCTCATAGGACGCATACTATTTTCTGTCCTTTCTATCTCTAAAGTCCATTTTTCGATGATGTTCTTCTGCGTGTATGATACCTTATTTTTTGGAAAAACGCAAGCTGCACCCTGCCGGGACACGCCTTGCGGCCTGGAAAACACCCGAGCTTTTCTTTACACAAAATCCGTGATGTGGTACAATAACAGCAAATACCGACCGCACAAAGGAGAGCGCTTTCGCCATGATATTATCGGGAAAAGAGATTCTAAAGCATCTGGACAAAGAAATCGTGATCGATCCGTTCGATGAAGCGAAGATGAACCCGAACAGCTATAATCTGTCCCTGCACAACGAGCTTTTGGTTTACGACACCCCGGTGCTGGACATGAAAACCCCCAACGCCGCAACGCTGATCCAGATTCCGCCGGAGGGCCTGACGCTGGCGCCGGGCCGTTTGTATCTGGGCCGCACGAAGGAATTTACAAAGACCGAAGGGTTTGTCCCCATGCTGGAGGGGCGCTCTTCCATTGGCCGGCTGGGAATGTGCATTCATGCCACGGCAGGATTCGGCGACGTGGGCTTTGCGGGCTTCTGGACGCTGGAGATTTTCGTCGTACAGCCTCTGGTCATCTACCCGGACGTAGAGGTCTGCCAGATTTACTATCACACGATCACCGGGGAATACGACCCATACTGCAGCGGAAAATACCAGAATAACAAGGGAATCCAGCCCAGCCTGCTGTATAAAGATTTTGAGAAGAAACAGAAATAATCATCCGTTTACAAATTACTTAAATATAAAGAAGGCCCCGTTTCGGGGCCTTCTTTTTGATTGTGCGTTTTTTGATAGAACGGTTTTTATTTTTCATTATATAATAGTGCTTTACCATGCCTGATCTATTCTTTCAGCTTTCTCTTGATCTCCCTTGGGGAAAGGTCATCTTGTTTTCCACAAGAGAGAGGAAAAATGGGGAAAACTGGTCTGCATTTGTTTATACTATGTGGTCGCTCCCCTTCATCAGCAAGAATATGCGAGAGAAAGGGGGCTTTTCTCCAAAGGGATTCCCCGCGATGTGCGTGTGTGCGCAGCTTACCTGCTGGCGTAGGGCTTGAATTCTCAGTCCAAGAGTTTCTTCTATTTAAAAAAGGAGGAAAGTCTTTTGGGGCGGCCCCCGCGCAGGGAATATTCTTTTTTCGTCAGTTCACCCCTCAGGCCGGGGTGGGCCCTTACTTTCGTGAAAGGACGGCGTTTAAGCAAAGGCCTTCCAAAGGACACTTTTGGAAGGCCTTTGGGGAACGACTCCTGACAGTGCAAACAAAAGCTATCCGTAAGGCGCTCCAATGAAAATGCCCACTCTCCGAGCTTCATCTGGAAACGAGCCTTGCGATTCCGTCTGTCGGCGGGCATTTTCAGAGCTCTCTCGTTGGCTCGGTGTTTTCTGAATGCGGCTCTGCCGCACTTTTTGTAGGTGAGAGTTGGCCCGCAGAGTACTTTTTTCTTGCCTTTTACGGATATGAAAGCTTCTCTTACGCACTCGCTTCACGCGCAGGCTACGCCTATGCGTGGAACAGAACCAGAGCGGGAGCCTCTCTCGGTTTCCAAGGGGAAAGAATCGAAACTCTCCTCTTTGGCGAGTCTTTGCTACCTTTCGCCTCGGCACGAGGGGCAGGCCTGCTCAAGCAAAATTCACATGGGAAACCTATAAAAACAAAAATAATAATTACAAATAAAATACTGTTCCCGCGTTCCCGCGCGGAAACAGCCAGCGCACACGCGACGAATAGAGCGCGAAGCGGAAGTCTTCCTCCGAACTGTCCCGCGATGTGCATGCAGGCTCAGCCTACCGCTCAGGCGCGCAGACGGATCGCGCTGAACGCAAGAATCGCCACCGCGAGCAACAGCGCCTGCGCTACATTGATATTGACCATCAGGCCGAATGTAAAATTGACCACCGCCAGATCAACCGTCACCGGCTTCAACCCAAAATCGGCGCTCATGCCGAGCCACGCGAGAAATGGAAGCTTTGCCGTTACCGTGCCGAGCAGCTTGCCCAGCACCACAGCCAGCACAAGCAGAATAACCAGAAACAAATTTTTCAGCCAATTATGTTTCATCGTGGTTCTCCTCTTTTCCGTCCGTTACCGTTTTCCGGTGGAGCCGAATCCGCCGGTACCGCGCTCGGTGCTGTCCAGCTCGTTCGCCTCTTCCACGGGCGACAGAAGCACTGGCGAAATTACGAGCTGGGCGATCCGCTCGCCGGGCTGGATGGTATAGGGCTCCTGCCCTAAATTGCACAGCCCTACGCGGATTTCGCCCCGGTAATCGCTGTCGATCACACCGACGCTGTTGGAAAGGGTGATCCCATGGCGCACGGCCAGGCCGCTGCGGGCATACACAAGGCCCACCCACTCCGCAGTGGGAATCGCCATCGCCAGCCCGGTCGGAATCATCGCCCGCCCGCCTACTGGCAGATGCACCGGCTCCTCTATACAAGCCACAAGGTCCATCCCCGCGCTGCCGGGAGTGGCCCTCTGCGGAATCACCGCGTTCGGGTGCAGTTTTTGAAATCGAATGGGTTCCATGCTTATTCCTCCTGCCTGCTTTTGCTACTCAATCCCACGATAATACAAACCCCGTGTAAAAGGCTGCTGCTCTTTGTCGCGTTTTGTATTTTCCACAGCCCGCAAACCAAGATAATTCCGAAAGATTTCCTCAATTTCCACAGAGTTTTCCACAGTAAATCTTAAAACCCCGAAATCCTGCCCGCGAACTTCGCGCATTCGGTCCGCCAGATACAGCGGAACCGAGTTCAGCACCTCGCTTGCGTCGCCGTCGCACATCACCGGGAAGCGCACGCCGCGCCGGTCGGTCAGCCACGCGTTGCCGCCGCAATCAGCACAGCTTTGTGAGCCGTTTTTGCCGGGACAGTTGCGGCACAGCATCAGCGGCTGGCGGCCATACACCACCAGCCCGCGCGGCAGATCACCGCCGATCGCAGCCGCCTGCGCAAGCGTCAGCTCAAACGAAAGCTCTGTGTCGCACAGGCCCTGACGGCTCAGCCACTCGAGCGCCGGGGTATTCATCGCATTCAGTGAAAATCCGCCGTGAACCTTCATCCCGCTTTCAAGCGCAAGTCCAGCCGCGCCAAGCGTTCCAGCCCACACATCGCGGACACCGATCTTCTTCAGCGCCTCCAGGCGCTCCTTCAGCCGGTTTTCCGAACCGAAAATGCCGCGCGGTAAAGATGCCGCCATCGGGAAGCCCCGGGAAAGCAGCTCTTCAAACTGTTTCTCTGGCACATTCACCGGCAGATACACGAGTTCGCACTGTTTTGCCAGCTCCGGCACATCTTCCTCCCGCCGGAAGGAAGCGCGCAGACGCGGCAGCTTTGCGGGCTGATGCGGCTCGGCTGCCGGAATGGTCAGACGTGTGAACGGCACCGGCTTTCTCTGCGAGCGCAGGACCAATAATTGCTCCAATACCTCGCGGCGCAGACGGTTCAGCATCGAGATGGGCAGGGAAAGCCCCGGCTCGATTTCACACTGCACCTCCTGCGCGAAAAACGGGGTGCCGCCGGTCTTTTGCAGCTGCGTGCGGCATCGCTCTTCGTCGATGGGCCGGCTGAGCGCCGGCTCGGGACACTCGCCCAAAGCCTCAGCACGGTGACCACCGTCATCGATAGCCAAAAGTGTGACTGGCTGCCCGGCCCGCACCATTAACTCCAGCCACACCGGCACACGCGGCAGCTCGTCCTTGTACAGGGCATGCAGTTGTCCTAACACATCCTTCGTCGCGCCGGTCACATCCTCCTTAGAACGGATGCCGAACATTTCCCTCCCGAGCTTGCCGTCGGGGTAGCCCGTCGTAAAGCCCGACCGGGAAAACACGGCGGAAAGATTCTCCGTCAGCTCCGGCGGGATCGGCTGGCCATCGGCCGAATACCGGCAGGCCGCTGTTGCGGCCGCCACATATTCCGGGCGCTTCATGCGGCCCTCAATTTTTGCGCTGGTCACGCCGGCATTTTCTAATTCCGAAATGCGCGCGATCATCGAAAGGTCTTTCAGGCTCAGATCATGGCCCGTGCCGCCGGGCACGGAAAAGGGCAGACGGCACGGCTGGGCGCACATGCCCCGGTTGCCGCTGCGCGAACCGAGCACTGAACTGAAATAGCACTGGCCCGATACCGACATGCACAGCGCGCCGTGCACAAAGCTCTCGATCTCGATGGGCGTGTCCTTCGTGCCGTCCTTGATTTCGCGAATCTGCGAAAGGGACAGCTCGCGCGCCAGCACCACCCGGGCAAAGCCGTTTTTCGCGAGCAGACGCGCGCCCGCCGGATTGGTGATCGACATCTGTGTCGATGCGTTGAGCTTCAGCCCCGGGGCGCGCTCCCGCAGCAGCGCGATCAGCCCGGGGTCCTGAACGATCAGCGCGTCCACCGCGAGAGAGCAGGCGTATTCGGCCAGCTCCAGCGCGGCCGGCAGCTCCTCCTGCCGCAGCAGGGTATTGAGCGCCAGATAAACTTTAACGCCCCGGGCATGGCAGTATTCCACTGCCTGCCGCAGGGCGTCATCGTCAAAATTCTTCGCCGCCGCCCGCGCGGAAAACGCGCTGCCGCCCAGATACACCGCATCGGCGCCGGAGCGCACTGCGGCAATCAGAGAATCCGGCGACCCGGCGGGAGATAAAATTTCCATGGTTTGTATCCCAACCTTTATTCAGCATAAAATAGAGTCAATTCACTTGATGGCCAGGGTACTTTAAAATAACCTGATTCAAGTATGACAGTTTCTTTCCCCCGCGGCCTACTTCTTCGGCTTTCTGCGGCATTTTTCCAGATAAACGATGTACAGGGCAAACACAATCACCATCACCGTCCCGTACGAGGAGGAAGACGACGGCTCAGACGTAATCGTCCCCAGAACATTATAGCCCACCAGAAATATCACAGCCGCAAGTACCATGACGATGGTATAATCTCGGTTGCTCATCACAGTGTCCCTTTCTTCCTTCGCGCAGGTATGTTCGGCATTCAGTCAGTTTCTTTCTTTTCAAAAAAGCTCATGAAACTGCTGCGGTCCAGCTCTTCCGGCACCTGGGCAGACGCCGGGCGGGAGTAATGGCCGGTATGCACGTTCGGTACGGCGGGCGCGGCGGGCCGGGTTTCCTCCGGCCGCTCCTCCTCGTAAGGAGACTCGGGACCTTCCGGTTCTTCTGAAGGTTTGGGCTCCGGCGAAGGCACGGGCTTTTCCGGCACCGGCACCGCAGGCACGGAGCGCGCAGGCTCACGGGCCGGGCTCTGAGCGGCTTCCCCTGCCGAAAGACGGGCGCGCAGGGTCTGAATCTCCTGCTTCATGCGCTCGATTTCGCGGCGGGCCTCGTCGGCCTCCAGGCGGCTGCGGGAGGAATCCTCCAGGTAATCCTTGATCTGCGAGCGCAGATTATCCGCCGCAGCGGCGGCTTTCTTCGCGTCGTCGCAGAACGACAAAGCGGTTATGATTGCGGCCAGGGTTAAAGAAACCCGGTCGTTTTTGGACATAATGCTCTGAATGCTCTTTTCTACTTCATCCCCAAGTGCAAGCACATAGGTTTCGTTATCCTCCGATGTAAGGGTACACTCGGTTCCGCAAATATTCAGACGCACCTTAATCTTATTCATGGTGACCATCCTTTCACAGCCTTGGCAGCAGGCCGGCATTCCATACAATCTCTTTTATTATAAGCCATTTTGCGCAATTAGGAAAGGGTCTGTCGCGTTTTGCCGGATTTTCTTTCGCCGGCGGGCGGAGAAGAGGGCCTCGCACAAGAAATCCATTTTGTTGAATATGACTAAATTCAGGCCAGTTTTCACCTACTAACAAAAGAAAGCTGCTTGAAAGAGAGCAAATCTTTTTTTATTGAAAATACGGGCAAAATTTACGTTTTTTTCTCTTTTATTCTGTCAGTTTATTAGAATTGTATTTCGGCTCTTTTTGGTATACAATAAACATAAATCTTACTCGGCATATGATAGGGAAAAAGTGCTTCTTTATGTATAGAATCGGAGGACAGGATCACATGAATTATACGCTTTCGAAAAAAGAAATTCAGGCGCGCGTCAAAGAAACGCTGAGCCATGAAATGAGCGTGGAATGGCAGGACGCCACCGACGAACAGTACTACAAGGCCGTGGCCCTCGTCGTGCGCGACATGCTGGTAAAGGGCCGCAAGGAGTTCCGCGAGACCGCAGCCAAAACAGGCACCAAAACCATCTACTATTTATGTATGGAATTCCTTTTGGGCCGCTCGCTCAAAAACAATCTGTTCAACCTTGGGCTGGAGGATTCGTTCCGCGGGGCACTCGGCGGCATGAATGTAAACCTTGACAATCTCTACGAGCAGGAGCCGGACGCCGGCCTCGGCAACGGCGGTCTGGGGCGGCTTGCGGCCTGTTTTCTCGACGCACTCGCCACACTTGGCTACCCGGCAATGGGTTATTCGCTGCGGTACGAGTACGGCATTTTTCGCCAAAAACTGGTAGAAGGCTGGCAGACCGAGCTGCCGGATTTCTGGCTGCCGGGCGGCAGCGTGTGGTTTCAGCCGGTGCCGGACCGCGCGGTCGAGGTGCATTTTGACGGAACGATCGAAGAATCGTGGAACAACCAGTATCACGTTGTGCGCCACAAGGACTACACAAAAGTGCTGGCGGTTCCGTATGATCTGTACGTGGCCGGTATGGACGGCCGGGGCGTAAGCCGCCTGCGCGTGTGGGCCGCCACCTCTGCCGAAGCGGATTTTGACATGAAGCTTTTCAACGGCGGCGATTACCTGCGCGCCATGGAGCAGAACGCGATGGCCGAGGTCATCACCAAGGTGCTTTACCCCGAGGATAACCATCCCGAGGGCAAGAGTCTGCGCCTGACGCAGCAGTATTTCCTTGTTTCCGCCACGATTCAGGATATCATCCGGCGCCATCTTTCCATCAACCGCACGCTCGACAATCTGCCGGAAAAGATCGCAATTCACCTCAACGATACGCACCCGGTGCTGGCGATCCCCGAAATGATGCGCGTGATGCTCGACGAATGCGGTTACGGCTGGGATCAGGCCTGGAGCATCGTTCACCGCACAATGGCATATACGAACCATACCGTCATGACAGAAGCGCTTGAGAGCTGGGGTGTGGATCTGTTCCGCCGCCGTCTGCCGCGCATCTACCAGATCGTGGAGGAGATCAACCGCCGCTTCTGCGCCGAAATGCACGCGAAAGGCGTGGACGGCTACAAGGTAGGGCGCATGGCCCCTCTCAACGACGGCTATGTGAAAATGGCAAACCTTGCGGTCGTGAGCACCCACTCCATCAACGGCGTGTCGCAGCTTCACAGCGACATTTTAAAGCAGACCGTATTCCACGATTTCTATACCGAAATGCCGGAAAAATTCCGCAACGTAACAAACGGAATCGCCTACCGCCGCTGGCTGAATCAGTCGAACCCCGAATATGCCGCGCTGATCACCGAGCTGATCGGCGAGGAATACATTCACAACGCCGCCCGGCTCGACCGGCTGCTTAAATACCAGAATGACAAGACCGTACTCGAGCGCATGGCGAAAATCCGACGCGGCAACAAGGAACGCATCGCCGCCTATGTATGGAAAAACAACGGGATTGAGGTCGATCCCGACTCCATCTTCGACGTACAGGTCAAGCGCCTGCACGAATACAAACGCCAGCACCTGAACGCGCTCGAAATCCTCGCCACCTACCAGTGGCTGCGCGATAACCCGAACGCGGACTTTACCCCCAGAACGTATTTCTTCGGCGCGAAGGCCGCGCCGGGCTACTATATGGCAAAGCAGATCATCCAGTTCATTGTCGATCTGGGCAACACCATCAACAACGACCCGCGCGTCAATCAGAAGATGAAGATCGTCTATCTGGAGGATTACCGCGTGACGCTCGCCGAGCTTCTCATTCCCTCGGCGGATATCAGCGAGCAGATTTCGCTTGCGGGCACCGAGGCTTCCGGCACCAGCAACATGAAATTCATGATCAACGGCGCGGTGACGCTCGGCACGCTCGACGGTGCAAACGTAGAGATCCACGACTCCGTGGGCGATGAAAATATCCTGCTGTTCGGTATGACCACCCCGCAGGTGCAGGAGCAGAAAAGAAACGGATATTATCCCGCAGGGATTTACCAAAACCACCCCGTTCTGCGCCAGGCGCTCGACGAGATGAGCCGCGGCTTTGCCGGCGTCAGCTTCCGCCAGATTGCGGATTCGCTGAAAAATTCCGACCCCTATATGGTGCTGGCGGACTTTGATGACTATACCCGCGCGCGCCGCCTCTCGCAGCAGCTGTACCAGAACCCCGAGCAGTGGTACCGCATCGCGCTGGTCAACACCGCTCATGCGGGACGCTTCTCCGCCGACCGCTCCATCCGCGAGTACGCCACAGAGATCTGGAATGCGGAGCCGGTGCCCGAGGCGGGAAAGGAACCCGCGGAAAAGGCGGAGCAATGACGCTCCGCCGAAAAACGGCAAAAAGGAGCTTCTTAGAACATGTTTGATTCCAGGAACCCTGTGTATAAAAATCCCGTAGGGGCCACTCCCGCCGGGCAGAGTATCCATTTTAAGATCACGCTTCCCCGCGGCCTGAAATGCACCGCCGCCACACTGAACCTACAGGAGGACGGCGGCGAGCAATTTCACTGGGGAATGTTCTGGTGCGGAATGAACGGGGACGACCGGGAATGGTGGGAATGCGATTTCATCCCGCCGCGCAGCGGATTGTATTTTTACTCTTTTTCCTTGCAGACGAACCGGGGCATGCTCGGCTTGAACCGCGCGTTCGGCGGCCGGGGGGAGCTTTCCGGGGCGAGCAAATGGCAGCTTACCGTATACGAGCCGGGGTTTGAAACGCCCCGCTGGCTCCCGGGCGGGATCCTGTACCAGATCTTCCCCGATCGCTTTTATTGCTCCGGCCAGAAAAAGGAAAACATCCCCTATGGGCGAAAAATGCACGCCGGGTGGGGAGAAGAGCCGCAGTGGCAGCCCGACGAAACCGGCGAAATCACAAACCGTGACTTTTTCGGCGGCGATCTGCAGGGCATTCTGCAAAAGCTGCCGTACCTGCAATCGCTGGGGGTCACGTGCCTGTATCTGAACCCGATTTTCGAGGCCCATTCCAACCACCGGTACGACACGGCAGACTACAGCCGCGTCGACCCCCTGCTCGGCACAGAACAGGATTTTGCAGAGCTGTGCCGGGAGGCGGAACGCTTCGGCATCCACATTCTGCTGGACGGGGTGTTCAACCACACCGGCAGCGACAGCGTCTATTTCAACCGCGAGGGGCGCTACCCCGGCCCCGGCGCGTATCAGTCGAAGGATTCCCCGTATTACGACTGGTACGGCTTTTCGTCGTGGCCCGACAAATACGACTGCTGGTGGGACTTTCTTACCCTGCCATGCGTCAACGAGTGTTGCGAGAGCTATCAGCAGTACCTGTGCGGCAAGGACGGCATTGTGCGAAAGTGGCTGCGCCTGGGCGCGGCAGGCTGGCGGCTGGACGTAGCGGATGAGCTTTCCGATCTGCTGCTCGAAAAGATTGTCGAAGCATCCAAAGAGGAAAAATCCGACGCTTTGATTCTGGGCGAGGTGTGGGAAGACGCTTCCAACAAAATCGCCTACGGGCAGCGCCGCCGTTATTTTCAGGGTCATCAGCTCCACAGCGTGATGAATTACCCGTTCCGCAACGCGGTTCTGGGCTTCTTTACCGGAATGCGCGCCAAGGACGCGATGGAAATCCTGCTCACCGTGCAGGAAAACTACCCGCCGCAGGTGCTGCGCTGCCTGATGAATCACCTTGGCACGCACGACACCGAGCGCGCGCTCACCGTCTTGGGCGGCGAAGCCCTGAACGGGAGAGACCGTGAGTGGCAGAGCCGCCAGCGCCTGAGCCCCACGCAGCGCGGGATCGCCCTGCGGCGGCTGCGCGGCGCTTCTTTGATGCAGTATACCCTGCCGGGCGTCCCATGCATTTATTATGGGGACGAAGCCGGAATGGAAGGCTACCGCGACCCCTTCAACCGCGGGTGCTTCCCGTGGGGAAAAGAAGATGCCGCTCTCACGGAATGGTACCGCTCACTGGCAAAGCTGCGGCAGACCGCCCGCACCGCGCTGGAGGATTCCCCGCTGGTACCGGTGGCTGCATTCCGCCGATGTCTGTGTTACATCCGTGAGGGAAAAACACAGCGCCTGCTGATCGCGCTCAATTCCGGCAGTGCCGCGGAGCAGGTCGCCCTGCCCGCAGGCTGGGAGAAAGCGACCTGCCTGCTTGGGGAGCCGCCGTCCGGCAGTATTCTAACGCTTCCGCCCATCGGATTTTCGGCCCTGCTGCTGTAATCGGCAGCGGGCCGTTCGCATTCTGCGGAAAATTATTTTTCAGAATCACTTGACTTTTCAGCCTGCTTTGCATATAATAATAAAGCTGTTCGGTCTTAGGACATGCTTCAGCGATTTGCGCTCGTAGCTCAGCTGGATAGAGTGTCTGACTACGAATCAGAAGGTCAGGGGTTCGAATCCCTTCGGGCGCGCCAAGGTTATTAGGCTAAAGCAGATGCAGAAATGCATTCGCTTTAGCCTAATTGTTTATATCAACAAAAGTATGGGGGATTACGCATGGATGAAATCAGAACCATATTGGATAAAGCGGTAACAACTTTGGCAGGGATTTCAGGGGTTGAGGCTATTGTGCTTGGCGGCTCGCGCGCAAGGGGAACGCATGCCCAGACATCGGATATTGACATTGGCGTCTATTATGGTCGTACCGCATTCGACCTTGTCGCTTTGAACAAGGCGGCGCAGCTTTTGGATGACGAACACAGAGAAAATCTGGTGGTTCCTCCCGGCGCATGGGGGAACTGGGTGAATGGCGGCGGCTGGCTAATTATGAATGGGTATCATGTTGACCTTATTCTTCGCGATATTGAACGAGTTGAAAATGTGATTGCGGAATGTCGGGAAGGAAATCTCTCGGCCCATTATCAAACCGGGCATCCCCATGCCTATATCAATTCGATGTACATGGGCGAATTGGCAATCTGCAAAATATTGTGGGATAAGCAGGGCCGTGTTTTTGCCCGAAAGAGTGTGGCGGAGCAGTACCCGCCAAAATTGAAGAAAGCGATCGTCGGTTTCTTTGGGTTCGAAGCCGGATTTTCCTGTATGTTTGCGGAAAGCAGCGCCACGAAAGATGACGTTTATTATGTTACCGCACATATCGTGCGAGCGGTTTCGGCGCTGAACCAAGTATTGTTTGCGATAAATGAACAATACTGCATAAATGAAAAGAAGGCCGTCAGTATGATAGATCATTTTCACATTCACCCGATCGGTTACAAAGAGAAAGTAAATTCAATTTTTGCCGCGGCCGGAACAGACAGTACCAATGCCTGTTCACAGCTAAGGGAGCTAATTAACGAAGTAAATGGATTGGTTCCGATTCATGAGTAGTATCCTGCACATCCATTTCGACCGGATGACACAGCGGACGGTGTCCGCTCCCGATTCGCGCCCTCGCTTTCACGAGGACGCGTTTATTTTGTGCACACACCGAAAGCCGTATTTTTGAGCCAATGACTCACCAGTTTGAATCTGCACACAGACCGCGCACCTCGCCCGGCAGGCGGTGAAACCGCCGTAAAATGTCTTTGGGCGCGCCAGAAAGGCCCTCTCTTTCCGATAAGGGCAAACTGTGTCTTTCTTAGTTATTAAGCAACGTGATAACCCAGGTGTGGGTTCAGGGAAACAGCTGAGTGCTTTTCCTTATAGGGTAAATGCAGGGACTCGCAGAATACGGGTACAGTCGCCGTAAAAGCCCCTCAGACGCGCCAAAAAGGCGGCATCCTTCCGACTAGATGCGGTATGCTTTTTATTTATTAGAAAGCGCGGTATAATAGATTTGGTTTATTATACCACACAGATAAACAGGAATCGGGCAATGGAGACAACGTATATGGAAAACACACTGGTTGCTTATTATTCGCTTTTTCACAATACAAAACATGTAGCGCTGGAAATAGCAAAACAGACGGGCGCAGCCCTCAGAGAAATCATTCCCGATAAGAATTACTCTTTTGATTATAATACAGCTGCTAAAGAAGTAAGGAATCAGATTGCCCGCGGATTTTGCCCTAAGCTAATATCTGGCAATGAGTCAATCGACAATTATCAAATCATATTTATAGGTACTCCCAACTGGTTTAAAACGATGGCCCCGCCAGTTATAAGCTTTCTTCAACAGCATGATTTTACGGGGAAAATCGTAATTCCTTTTTGTACGCATGGCGGCGGTGGATTCGGCCAAATTGAAAATGATATCGCCAAAGCATGTCCAAATTCCAAAATTCTGCCTGGTATTGCCGTAAACGGCATGATCGCTCCGGAAGAGATCACCGGCTGGCTTGAGGTAATTGGGCATGACCTTTAAACAGCTTCCCATTAGCTGCTTTATCGGCAATTGTGCCTCTAAAAAATCTTTTTTCAGCATTAATACAAACCATAGGACAGGGCGGCCGCCCTGTCCTGCTTTTTTTGGCCTGCCGCAAGAGGAATATATCCCCGGTACAGATTGGAACAAACAGCCGCAATTTGCTACAGGCTACACGCAGGGGCTCGCAAAACGCGGATACCGCGTGTCAGCACCCGGATTCCTTTGGAAGCGCCAAAACGGAGCAAACTTAATGTTTGCTCCGTTTTGTATTTCTGCATATAAGCTTAGCGGCATCACCGTTGGGAAGAGCCCTCATAAAACCGCATGGAGCACTAGTATGAACATGAGCGGGCCTGCACGAGCGCTCGGCCTTGTGTGCCGGATGATCTGATACTATAAAAAAACTTGAAACTGGGTGTTTCAATATGGTCAATCCGGAGGTATACTGGTAACTATTCTAGGAGGGATCCCCAATGAAAAACACAAAAAGCCTCGTCATCGCCTCTCTGTTTGCCGCTTTGACCTGCGTTACGACCATGGCGATCAAAATCCCGACCCCGACAAACGGGTACATCCATCCCGGTGACGGCATGGTGTTGCTGTGCGGCATATTGCTCGGCCCCCAAATCGGCGGACTGGCCGCTGGGATCGGCTCGATGCTTGCGGATGTTTTTTCCGGCTACGCGTCCTATGCAGTGGGTACGCTGATCATTAAGGCCGCGTCGGCAGTGGCGGCGGGTATCTTATACCGCGTGCTGCCCGGAAAAAGCCGAGCGCGCATTGCGGTCTGCGGTTTCGTGGGGGAAGCAATCATGGTCGGCGGATATTATTTGTATGAAATCGGCCTGGGAATGGCTTCCGGCAGCAATTTGGCGGCATCGGCAATCGCGGCGACGGCCGGGGTACCGTTTAATGTGGTGCAGGGCGCATCCGGCATCCTGATCGCGTTGGTGCTGTTCCCGGTGCTGCAAAAGATTCCTTCCTTCCGTGCATGGATGGGGAAAAATGCTTGATGTGAATCCCGCCTGTCAGTTGCCAATCCTTTGGATATCCCTGCATTTCTTCAGACCGTGCGTCTCTGCCGTGGGCTTGCCGCCGCAGGCGTAAAACGGTATGAACACCCGCATCCTTTCAGGTACACCAAACCGGAGCAAACATAAAGTTTGCTCCGGTTTTTAATTTCTACATATCACTGCGCTGCCGGTTGAGATAAAACCCCCGGGCGCAGGTTGAAGGAAATTCCCCTTTAACGTGGGGCGACTCTCGCTGAGCAATGTCTTTTTCTATGACAAAAGCACACAAAAAAACGCACTCCGCCGGCCAAAAGCTCTATTTGACTTCAATGAATCCGTATGATACCATAAAATAAATTGAATATAGTTACCGAAACAAGAGAAGTTCGTAGGAAAACGGCTGCGGCCTACCGAAGGAGTAACACTCTCAGGTGCCTGAATGTTCAGGTGAGGACTATGAATGGATGTAACTCTGGAGAATCCCTTTTTGGGTGCCGAAGGTGTAAGGCTCGACTCGCTCGTGCTAATCTCTCAGGCAAAAGGACAGAGCTCTGTGCCCATGATGATTGGGCCTTTTTGTGCTGCATATCCAGAGTCAAACCATCGCTGTATGGTTTGGCTTTTTTGTTTATCCGCAAAATACCCCGCGGCAGGCATCGCTTTTCTTCCGGCTGCTTTTGTTTCAACTTATGGAGGAGTGTTTATTGTGGAATGGTTTTCTCATCTAGTCAACAGTATTAATGGGGTATTATGGAATGTATTTTTAATTATTCTGCTCTGCGGCGTCGGCATTTATTTTACGATTCTGACCAAAGGCATACAATTCCGAAAATTTAAGCAGAGCTTTCGCTCTACCTTTGGCTCGATCACTTTCAGCGGAAAGAAGGCGAGTGAAAAGGAGGGCATGACCTCTTTTCAGTCTCTGATTACCTCGATATCGGCTCAAATCGGAACGGGAAATCTGGCGGGTGTGGCTACCGCCATGGTCTCCGGCGGCCCCGGCGCCGTCTTCTGGATGTGGGTCAGCGCCATTTTGGGCATGGCTACCATTTATGCGGAGGCCACCCTTGCCCAGCGTTATAAAACCACCGTAAACGGCACGCTGGTCGGTGGGCCGGCCTACTATATCCGTGCGGCCATCAAGGGGCCGGCAGGCAGAGTGGTTGCCGCCATATTTGCTGTTTTGATCATCTTCGCGCTCGGCTTCATGGGCAATATGGTGCAGGCTAACTCCGTCGGCGGAGCCATGGAGGCGGCTTTCGGAATCCCCTCCGAATTTGTTGGCGGCGGGCTCGCGCTGATCTCTCTGCTGGTTTTTCTGGGCGGCGTCAAGCGCATTGTCGCCGTTGCGGAAAAGGTGGTTCCTTTTATGGCGATTTTCTTCACCCTGGCCTCTCTGGTTGTAATCTTTATCAACTTCCGCAACATCATCCCCGCATTTTACGATATTTTCGTCGGCGCGTTTTATCCCCAGGCGGTTTTGGGCGGCGTTTTGGGTGTAAGCGTGCAGCAGGCCATCCGGTTCGGCATCGCGCGCGGACTGTTCACGCATGAGGCCGGTATGGGCTCCACCCCTCACGCTCACGCTCTGGCGCGGGTCAAGAATCCCTGCGAGCAGGGGCTTGTTGCCATGATGGGCGTATTTATCGACACGATCGTTCTGCTCCCGCTGACCGTTCTGGCCATTTTAACCTCGGGGGTATTGGGTTCCACCGATACAAAGGGGGAATTCGTTACCGGCATTGAACTGACACAGGCCGCTTTTTCCCAGGTGTTCGGCCATTTCGGGTATGTGATTATTGCGATCTGCGTCTTTTTCTTCGCTTTCGCAACCATTATGGGATGGTACTTTTTCGGCCTTGCCAATGTGAAATATCTTTTCGGAAAAAAAGCGGTTTCCTTATACGCTGTTCTGGTTTCCGCCTTTGTCGGCATCGGCTGTGCGCTGAAGGTTGACCTGGTATGGAGCCTCGCGGATCTGTTTAACGGATTGATGGTAATTCCCAATATTCTGGCTCTGATCCTTCTTGGAGGGGTCGTCGCCAAGCTGACAAAAAGCTGGGAGAGCGGCGAGGTCTATTCCCCGGATTCGGACCAGGATTAAAGCGCCGGATTTCTCCGGAAGAAGCTCCGCGATCTGCTATAAAATCCCTTCGGGAAGCCAAAAAAGAGTCGGTTCTTTTGAACCGACTCTTTTTATTTGTAATGGGAGGAGAATCTGAATACAAGCTGAGGGGAAACAAACACGAAACAAAAAACCGCCGGATCGACAAGCTGCCATGGAATGCCGAAATAATCAAACGGCGCAGAATCCGATCTATAAGAATTTATCGATACGATCATTGACTTCCACCTTCGAAAAAACAATGGAAGTATTGGTTAGAGCATATGAGGATACGGCATTGATGAACTGTTCAATATCCTCTAAAGAAGGAACTGACAATTTGACGATAAAGCATGCGGCGCCCGCAATCCGGTAACACCATTCACTGTGTTTATCCTCCTGAATAAAACTTTTAAATTTCTCGTATTGCCCATCCTTCATGGTAACTTGAACGATACAATCGATTCCAAAGCCAAGTTCCTTTTTGTTCAAACGGATCGTATACCCCTCAATAATGTTATGATCCTCAAGCCTTCTCACCCTCTCGGTAACAGAAGGCGGTGAAAGATTGACCCGCTTCGATAACTCTCTTATAGAAATCCGGCTGTCGGCTTGCAACTCCTGCAAAATCCGCACATCTATTTCATCTATTTTCATTTGGATTATCCTTTCAAAATATAAGTATCAACAGCAATATAAACCCAAAAATATGATATCATACGAAATACTATTTTAAACATACTCCTGCTATAATGGATTTGTCAACGGAACACATCATGTAAGGAGGAAGAATTATGGCAGGCATTTCTTTTTCGCAGAATGGACTTACCCCATTTCAACAGCTATTGGGACATAACAAAGACATTTTGGAGAAATGGGTCTCTCTGGAAGATTGTATTTATTCCAGCGATACATTTTCCGCAGAGCTGAAAGAGCAGGTTCGGCGCACGCTGGCTTTTCATAACGGCTGTGAATACTGTATGGCTAAGGGAGCTCCTTCCAAAAACAGAACGGATTCGCGGGTACAATTGGCTGTCCATGCCGCAGATCTGTCCAGTAACCAAACCCATATCAGCGACGACGAAATCAACGCACTGAAAGAAGTATTCACAGACAGCGAGATCGCAGAGCTTTTGGCGCTGATTTGTTTTATCACGGCTTGTCAAAGATTTGGCGCCCTGCTGGGCTTAGAGGCAAGCTGCCAAATTTGAGTGATTGACGCACTGTCCGCCGGGAACCCCGACACACAGTTCGTGGATGAAGGCCCTATTTTACTATAAATACTCCCGCTTTCATCCTGCATCAAAGTCGAGCAAAACGCACATAAACTGCAGTCAACCCTTATTGGTTGACTGCAGTTTCTGTATGTCTTTCTCCCAAAAGACCCGCCGCTGCGGCACCTTTTTGGCGGGCGGCGCAGCGGCCATTCCTCTTTTTCAGGCAGGTCGGAAAAAAACCGGTATGTACCGAAGCTTTTTCATTCTGTTCCTTTTTGCTGTTTTGCAAGACGATGCAGAATATCCCACGCCAGCAGCAGATCCTGATCTGACAATTTCCCCAGCATCTCTTCTGTTTCCCTCAGAACCGGATTTTCCCGTGCCGGAGCTGGTTTTGCGTCGCTTTCTCCCTGTGTATACAGAAGAATATAGCGTCCCAATTGGCCGATTTCAATGGGAGTATGCGCTGTCCAGCCTAATAACTGCCTTGTTTCAATCGGTATTACAATCCGACCGTGCTTATCCAGTTTTCTTGCGATTCCTTTTTGCTCCATTTTAATCCTCCTTCATTATGCTCATTTCCATATCCCCTCATAATAATACAATTTTAATCGACTGTTGACGATATCCATATTTATAGTTACTATTTGAATAGTAACTATAAATATGGATATCGATGCCCGATTGGAAAGGATGGAGGCGATTCCTTTGACGGAGACCAGCAAGAAGTTTATAGTTCTTTCCCGAATCGCGGAAGCATTGAATCGCCGGAATATTACATGGGCAATTGGCGCATCTCTGCTGCTCTACCTGAAAGGCATTGCATCGGAATTCTCTGATATCGATATGATGATCGCAGAATCCGATGTGGAGGACGTAAAGGAAGTTCTTTTGTCTTTTGGTCAGCAGAAGCCCGCAAACCCCAATGTGCAATATAAAACAAAAGCCTTTCTGGAGTTTGAAATCGACGGCGTCGACATCGATGTGATGGCGGGACTTATTATTGTGAACGAGGGTGTAGAGTACTATTTTCCTCTTGAAAAAGATCAAATCCGGGATTCTGCTAAAATCAACGGCACTGTGATCCCTTTGCAATCCATTGAACAATGGCGAACGTATTATCAGCTGATGGGCCGAACCGGCAAAGTGGATTTGATTGACCGCCATATTCCACGTTAACGGAACTGCCGGACGGGGTCTGCCATGAACATATTGTAAAATCCGAACCGTTTGAGCATGTCTAAGCCGCTTACGAAACGGCCAAACTGATACTTAGATAAAGGAAACAACCATGATGAAAACACAAAAGCTTCTCATAGACCAAATTCCCGCCGTTGTTTGGGGCGAACCCGCCGACCGGGTTTTTCTTGCCGTGCACGGCAATCTCTCAAACAAGGAAGACACCGTCATCCGGCTGCTGGCCGAGGAGGCCGCGCTCCGCGGCATTCAGGTGATCAGCTTCGACCTGCCGGAGCACGGGGAACGCGTCGGCACACAGCCGCCCTGCAAGGTGCAGTTTTGCGTGCGCGATCTGCGGAAGGTGATGGACTACGCGAAAAGCCGCTGGCAGCAGATCAGCCTGTTCGCCTGCAGTATGGGAGCCTATTTCAGCCTGCTCGAATACCATGCGGAACCGCTCCGTCAGGCGCTGTTCCTTTCCCCCGTAGTGGATATGCGCCGCATCATTGAGAATATGATGACCTGGTTTGAGGTCACCGAAGAGCGGCTGCAGAAGCTCGGCGAAATTCAAACGCCCATCGGCCAGACTTTGTACTGGGATTACTACTGCTATGTCAGGGAACATCCCATCGAGCACTGGGACAGCGAAACCGCAATTCTGTACGGCGAAAACGACACCCTGTGCGAGCGGGACACCATCGATGCCTTCACCCGGCGCTTTCCCTGTAAGCTGGAGGTTGTAAACGGAGGAGAGCACTTTTTTCACACGCCGGAGCAGCTCGCCGCCTTTTCCACATGGCTCAGGCAGAACCTGCACTGACCGGCGTTTTACGGCAGGCAATTGCGGCAATCCACATTTCGGCAAAGACCTGAATGGAGGAATTCCCATGAACCATCCGTGCCCCTGCTGCGGCTGCCTGACTTTCCCCGTTGCGCAGGAAGAGGCCATCGCCTATATTTGTCCCGTCTGCTATTGGGAAAACGACGTGTTTCTTGGCGGCCCGGACGAGGCGAGCGACGAAAACCACGGGATCACCCTGAACAAAGCGCGCGCCAATTTTCAAAAATTCGGAGCGTGCTGCATAGAAATGCTGCCCTACGTGCGCCCGCCAAAACAGGAAGAGAAAAATCCATGAGCTTTCTTGCAAATGATTTCTTTCAAAAAAATGAATTTTTTGTGATTATTTCGGATTCCTGTTGAGAAATGACGGTTCAGCGGTTATAATAGGGATATTCGGACTAATTGGGTTTTTGCGCCTTTTTTCAGGAATTGACAGGAAAACTCTATCAATGATTTTTGATTCACATAAAACGGGCGGGAATGAAAGGGGAACATCCATGTTTGCAAAGGATATTGGAATCGATTTAGGGACAGCCAATACTTTGGTGTTCATGAAAGGAAAAGGAATCGTGATGCGCGAGCCGTCAGTTGTGGCGGTAGACATCCGCTCCGACACGGTTTTGGCAGTCGGTACGCAGGCCAAGGAAATGATCGGCCGCACCCCGGGTTCCATTGTGGCGGTTCGTCCGCTGAAAGACGGTGTGATTGCCGACTTCGACATCACCGCGACAATGCTCAAGCATTTCATCAAGAAAGCAACCAAATCAAATATGTTCAGCAAACCCCACATCGTGGTGTGCATCCCCTCCGGTGTTACCGAGGTAGAGCGCCGCGCCGTGGAGGATGCCGCGCGTCAGGCCGGCGCGAGCCAGGTGGATCTGATTGAAGAGCCCATGGCTGCGGCGATCGGCGCGGGCCTGCCCGTAGCGGAACCCACCGGCAGCATGGTGGTCGATCTGGGCGGCGGCACCACCGAGGTGGCCGTGATTTCGCTCGGCGACATCGTCACCTCCTGTTCCGTGCGCGTGGCGGGCGACAAATTCGACGAGGCGATCATCTCCTACGTTAAGAAAAAGTACAATCTTCTTATCGGTGAGCGCACCGCTGAGGAAATCAAGATTTCCATCGGCTCGGCGTTCCCCACCGAAGAAACCAAGGATGCTTCCGTTGTCATCAAGGGCCGCAACCTGCTCGACGGCCTGCCGAAGAACGTGACGATCCATGCCGACGAGGTGCGCGAGGCCCTGAGCGATCCGCTTGCGCTGATCGTGGATGCGGTAAAGAGCACGCTGGAGAAAACCCCGCCTGAGCTTTCTGCGGATATCATTGACCACGGCATCATGCTCACCGGCGGCGGCGCTTTGCTGCGCGGCCTGGACATGCTGATCTCGCAGGAGACGAACATGCCGGTACATGTGGCGGACAGCCCGCTTGACTGCGTGGTGGACGGAACCGGAAAGCGGCTGGAGGTAACCATGCCGTCGGAATACTACAAGGCGCGGAAGAGATAAGCCTTGCCTGCAATATAACTTTCGCGGAGGGTTCTTTGGTGGCTCTCCGCTTTTTTCCGCTGAAAACGGGGGATTGGTCCATGCGGCATCCCCGCCGTCTATGCCGATGGAGGTGACGTTTTGAGAGATGTCTTTCACAGCCGGGGCTTTAAGGCTCTGCTGGGCATTGTTTTTGTTGTTCTGGGCATTATGATCTATTCCGCCGGGGCCGAGGGCGGTTCTGTGTTTTCTTCTCTTCTGGGGCACGTATTCACCCCCATGCAGAAGGTTTCGACTGTCATTTCCAACAATGCGGCGGTCAGTGTGGGCCGCTCCGCCGGTGATCTGGAGAGCGAGAACCAGGAGCTGAAAAAAGAAGTGGACGCCCTGCGCGCCAAGCTGATCGACTACTACCAGGTCAAGCAGGAAAACGACCAATACCGCACCTTTTTAGAGCTGAAAAACGAGAACAAGGATTTCACGTTTGTTTCCGGCTCTGTGGTGGGGCGTGACCCGAACGACGTGTTCGGCAGCTTTACCGTGGATAAAGGCTCTTTGGCAGGCGTGACCGCGGGCAGCCCCGTGATCACCGAAAGCGGTGTGGTGGGCTGGGTGTCGAGCGTCAGCTCAACGTTCTGCCAGGTGACCACTCTTTTTTCTCCCGATACGAACATGGCTGCACTCGACCGTGTAAACCGCGAAAGCGGTGTGGTCAGCAGCAATATCAAGCTGTACGAGCAGGGCTACGCGAAGCTCGGCTACCTTTCCTCCGAAACCAAGGTGCAGAAGGACGACATCATCGTCACCAGCGGACTTGGCGGCATCTACCCGAAAAACCTGCCGGTGGGCAAGGTGGTTTCGGTCGGGCCGGAGGAGTACAGCGTTTCTTACATGGCGGTCATCAAACCGTTTGTTGACCCGAAAACCGTGCGCGACGTATTCATCATCACCAGCTTCCTCGGTAAGGGTGAAGCGCTCAGCTCGCTGCCCGAGCCCTCCGGCACTCCGTCCGGCGGCAATACGTCTTCGAGCAGCGGAACCACCTCCAGCGGCACGGCTTCCGGTTCGGGGGCTGCCAAATGACGGACAAGAAAAAGCTGCTGCGCTACTTTGCCTATACTATAGAAATCATTGTGATCTACCTGCTGAATGAAACGCCGGGGCTGATTCCGCCGGTTTTTGGCGCGCGCCCCGTTCTGCTGCTGCCTGTGGCCGTTTCCATCGCTGTGTTTGAGAGCGAAACCGCGGCCATGGGTTTTGGCCTTTTTTGCGGCGTTTTGCTCGATTTCGGTATGAGCGGCGGTGCGGCGCTGGGATTCCACACGCTGCTGCTCTCCGTTCTGTGCTTTTGCGCCGGACTGATGGCCGTACATCTGCTGCGGGCCAACCTGTTGACGGACCTGCTGCTCTCTACCGCGGTCGTCGGCCTGATTCTGCTGTTACAGTGGCTGTTCTATTATGTGTTTTCGGGGTATGAATACCCCGGCTTTGCGCTGGTCAGCCATTTTCTTCCCCGCTTTGTTTACACGCTGCTTCCGGTGCCTTTGATTTATGCCTTTAACCGGGCCTTCGCACTGAATATCCGGGAAAGCGCCGGCTGACAGGAGGTTTTCCATGAATCGCTTCAAGGGCTTGTCCCGTTATATTTTCTGTATCGTGGTCATCATGGCGGCGTTCGCCGTGTACGGCCTTCGCCTGATCGACTGGCAGATCATCAACGGCGCTTACTGGCTGAATGTTTCCACCCGCACCAACACCTCGTCGGTGAAAATGACGGCCGCCCGCGGCGAAATTCTGGACCGCAACGGCAACGCGCTGGCGGTAAACAAAACCGTATACGCCATTGTGTTCGATAAGTCCGCCATGACAAAGGACACGCAGAACAAAACGATTCTTCAGCTTGTTTCGCTGCTCCAGAAGCGCGGCGAAACGTGGGTGGACGAGCTGCCGATTCAGGTGACTGCCACCGGGGCGTACGAGTTTATTCCCGGCCGCGATTCTGACGTGGCAGCGCTGATCAAGCATCTGCGCCTGAATACCTACGCCACCGCCGAGCAATGCGTGCTCCAGATGAAAAAGAACTACGAATGCGATGGCTACTCTCCGAATCAGACGCGCGCGATTCTCTCTGTGCGCTACAATATGGATATTTCGGGATTTTCCGTTTCCACTCCGTACACCTTTGCAACAGGCGTGTCCTCCGACACCGTCGGAATCATCAGCGAAAACGCGCAGAATCTTCCCGGCGCCACCGTTGAGGTGACCACCGTGCGCGATTACCCCGACGGCACCGTCGCACCGCACGTGCTGGGAACGCTGGGCGCGATCTCGCAGGAGGAATATGCCGAAGAAAAAAAGCAGGGAAATACCTACAGCCTGGATAATCTGGGCGGCTATGCCTATAATGATTCTATCGGCAAAAGCGGCGTGGAATCCTATTTTGAAAAATACCTGCGCGGCACGAACGGCCTGAAGGTGATCGAAACCACGCGCACCGGGGCCGTTGCCTCCAGCACGGTAACGCAGGCTCCCGTGGCGGGCGATTCGATTTACCTTACCATCGACAAGAACCTTCAGAGGGTGGCGCAGGTTTCGCTTGCGAACAACGTAAAAGGCGCCCAGAACGAAGGGAAAAACGGCGGCAGCAAGGGCGGGGCGGACTGCGTCGCGGGCGGCGCCGTGGTACTGAATGTCAAGGATTTTTCCGTGCTGGCGGCGGCAACGTTCCCCAGCTATGATTTAAATCAGTACAACAGCAATCCTTCCTATGTATCGGGTCTGTTCCAGGATAAAACAAAGCCGATGTATGACCGCGCGCTGGTCGGCTCCTTCATGCCCGGCTCGTCGTTTAAGCCGGTAGTCGCCTCGGCGGCTTTACAGGAGGGCGTCATCAATTCTTCCTCCACCGTTACCTGCCACCGCGTGTATACCTTCTGGAATGACTACCAGCCCACCTGCATGGGCTATCACGGAACAATTAATGTCGTCACCGCGCTGCAGAAATCCTGCAATATCTTCTTTTACGATACCGGCCGCCGCCTCGGCATCGACACGCTTGACCTGTATGCCAAGCGCTTTGGCCTCGGGCAGAAAACCGGCATCGAGATCAACGAGGGCGCGGGCGTTCTCTCCAGCCCGCAGGTGCGCGTTGCGGCCGGCGGCGTGTGGAACGGCGGTGACGTGGTACAGGCCGCGATCGGCCAGGCCGACAACTCCTTTACGCCTCTGCAGCTGGCCACCTATGTCTCGACGCTCGTCAACGACGGCACCCGGCTGAAAACGCATCTCATCGGAAAAATCACCGATTACAACCGCGACAAGGTTATTATGCAGAACGACCCGAATTCCCCCACGGTCGTCGATCACGTGGGCGTCTCGAAGGAAAATCTTGAAACGGTAAAAAAGGGCATGCGCGCTGTCACCAGCGTAGGGGGTACCGCTTCCTCGTTCGCGAACTACGGCATTGCCGTGGCCGGTAAAACCGGTACCGCACAGGTACCGCCGCATTCCGACAACGTGGTGTTCGTGGGCTTTGCCCCGTACGACAAGCCCGAAATCGCCGTGGCGGTCGTACTGGAATACGGCGCTTACAGCAAATACTCCACCGCGGTCGCACGCGATCTGTTCGACGCGTATTTCTTCGGCAAAACCGTGGACGCTTCCGGCAATCTGGTATTCCCCGAAAAAGAGGAGTCCACTTCCTCCGGAACCTCATCCGGCACGACGACGTCTTCCGGCACTTCTTCGGGAGTCTCTTCCACCGCGGGCTGAGCGGTTTGCTCTGACTTTGACACTGTGTTCTATTTTTTCGGTCAATTTATGGATTGTGACTATCGTCGTTCAAATTTCGAAAAAAATCTTTGACGGAGATTCACAATTGTGTTAGTATGATAACGAGAATGAGAACAAATCAAGAACTTCATTCCAAGTGGGAAGAATATCTCGCTGCAAGTTTCAAGGCTCTCTCAGCCGCCGGCAGCTTGCTGCCGCTTACGGCGTGAGGTTCTGATAAGCGAGGAAGTGACTTATGGGAGCGGTAACAGTCATTACATCCGGCAAGGGAGGCGTGGGAAAGTCCACCGTCTGCGCCGGATTGGGACGAGCTCTGGCCGAACGCCGGCGCAGGGTTCTGCTGATCGACGGCGACGCCGGGCTGCGCAGCCTGGACCGCATGCTCGCTCTGGATGACCAGGTGATGTTCGATATTTCCGACGTGGTCTCCGGCTCCTGCGAGCCGATCCGCGCCATCTATGAATGCGGTGTGCCCGGGCTGTACCTGATGCCTGCGCCGTACCGCGAGGAGCAGCTCGTTTCACCCCATTTGATGCGGCAGCTGGTACCGATTCTTTCGCGCTACTACGACCATGTTCTGATCGATTGCCCCGCCGGCCTTGGCGCGGGCTTTGAGTCAGCCGCGGCCGCGGCACAAAGAGCTCTTATCGTGGCAACACCCGACCCGCTCTGCCTGCGCGGCAGCGACAAGGTGCGGCTGCTACTCACACAGACCGGTATTTCGTCGCAGAGACTGGTCGTGAATCGGTTTCATTACAAAAATTTTGTCAAATCCGGCTTGTTCCACGATCTGGACAATGTGATCGACGCCGCAGGAATCCGGCTGATCGGGATTGTCCCAGAGGACCCGGAAACCGCCGCCGCGTTTACCGGCGGCAAGCCAGTTTCACCATACTTTTCAGCGATGCAGGCGTTTCACCGTCTGGCCGCCCGGCTGGAAGGGGAATCGGTTCCCCTTGCAAGGCTGGAAAAGCTGTAAATTCATCGCAGCAATTACTTTAACTCAATTTCAGATGAAGGAGGATTAAGCATTGAATATTGCATTGATTGCCCACGACGCCAAAAAGGAACTGATGGTTCAGTTCTGCATCGCATACTGCGGGGTGCTGAGCCGACACAGCTTGTGCGCGACAGGCACCACCGGCAAGCTGGTATCGGAGGCCACGGGGCTGAGTATTCAGCGCTTTTTAAGCGGATCGCAGGGCGGCGACCAGCAGATCGCGGCGCGGATTTCATATAATGAAGTTGATCTTCTTCTGTTTTTCCGTGATCCCCTGAATCCGAAGCCGCATGAGCCCAACGATATGAATCTGCTGAGCCTGTGCGATATGCACAATATTCCTGTGGCTACCAACATCGCCACCGCGGAGGTTCTCATCCACGGTCTGGAGCGCGGTGACCTGGACTGGCGCAACATCTTAAATCCGAAGTACTGATCTTGGGATTTATCTCTATTCAGGTAGGATCCCTCGCTCTCAGCGGAGCGGGGGGTTTTGTTTTAACTCGCCCGCCGCAAGGCGGGAACAGAAAATAAGGAGTGTTTTTTATGGCATTATTGGTTCAGGGCCCCAAGGGTACACAGGATCTTCTGCCCGAACAGACCGCGCGCTGGCAGGTGGTAGAGCAGGTGATGCGTGAAGAGGCGTCACTGTATGGCTATGGCGAAATCCGTACCCCTGTTTTTGAGCATACGGAGCTGTTTCAGCGTTCGGTAGGCGAAACCACCGACGTGGTTCAAAAAGAGATGTACACGTTTAACGATAAAGGCGGGCGCTCCATTACCCTGCGCCCCGAAGGCACAGCGGGCGCGGTCCGCGCCCTGCTTGAGCACGCCCTTTACAATGAAGGTCTGCCGGTAAAGCTGTATTATTTCACCTCCTGTTATCGGTATGAGAAACCGCAGGCCGGCCGCCTGCGCGAGTTCCACCAGTTCGGCGTGGAGGCCTTCGGCTCCGCCGACCCGATCGCCGACGCGGAAACCATCATGCTGGGCAAGTCGATCTTCGACCGCCTCGGCATGCGCGGCTACTCCATCGAGATCAACTCCATCGGCTGCCCTGAATGCCGCGCCAAATACCACCAGGCACTGAAGGAATATTTCGCGGCGTCCATCGACCAGTTGTGCGATACCTGCAAGGACCGTCTTGACCGCAACCCCATGCGCATTCTGGACTGCAAAAATCCGCCCTGTGCAGAAGTGGCAAAAGATGCGCCCATCATGCTCGACTACCTGTGCGACGACTGCCGCGAGCACTTTGACGGCGTGAAGAGCTATCTGGACGACGCCGGAGTGAAATATGAGGTAAACCCCACCATCGTGCGCGGGCTGGATTACTACACTCGCACGGTGTTTGAATTCGTGTCGAACGACCTCGGCTCGCAGAGCACCTTCTGCGGCGGCGGACGCTACGACGGCCTGGTGGCCGAAATGGGCGGCAAGCCCCTGCCCGCGCTGGGCTATGCGATCGGTCTTGAGCGCGTGCTGATGATTCTGCAGGCGCAGGGAATAGAGCTGCCGGTACAGTCTCAGTGCGAACTGTTCGTTGCAGCTATTGGTGAGGCCGCGCAGAAGCGCGCGTTTGCTCTGGTTCGCCGCATGCGGGAATGCTCTGTGTTCGCGCAGTTCGATTCCTGCGGGCGCAGCCTGAAGGCCCAGATGAAGTACGCCGACAAGATCGGCGCAGATTACACGCTGGTGCTGGGCGACGACGAGCTGCAGAGCGGACGCGGCAAGCTGAAAAACATGAAAACGGGCGAGCTGACAGAAATTGCTCTGGACGAGGAGACCTTTGCGTCACAGTTTCTGGCGGCCACAGTGACGGCAGGCTCGGCCGGTGCAGACTCTTCCATTTGACGGAGCCGCGCTTTTTTACTATAATAAATACAGTTGCAGACAAAGCACGGAAAACGATCCTTTCTTCCCTGCCAAAGGCGGGGAAGAAAGGAAACACTTGCTGTTTCTGCGGCAATTTCAGGAAAAGAAACTGGCAGGCTCAGCCTGAGGATAGAGGAACGATACAATGGCAGAATTTATGAGCGGACTAAAAAGAACCCATTACTGCGGCACCCTGCGGCAGGAACACGTTGGAACAGAAGTGGTCGTATGCGGCTGGGTACAGCGTCAGCGCGATTTAGGACAGCTGATCTTTGTTGACCTGCGCGACCGCACCGGCCTTTTGCAGCTGGCCTTCGGCGATACGACCGACCGACAGATTTTTGAAAAAGCTGCGGGCGTTCGCGCGGAATATGTCCTCGCGGTGCGCGGCGTAGTGCGCGAGCGCTCCGCCAAAAACCCCGAGCTGCCCACCGGCGACGTGGAAATTGAGGTTCAGGAGCTGAGGGTTCTCGCAAAGGCCGAAACCCCGCCCTTTGAAATTGTGGAGCATTCCAATGTAAAGGAAGAACTGCGGCTGAAATACCGCTACCTGGATCTTCGCCGCCCTGACATGCAGGACAAGATCATCCAGCGCCACAAGATCGTAAAAATTGCCCGCGATTACTTTGACGATAACGGTTTTCTGGAGATCGAGACTCCGATCCTCATCAAATCCACGCCCGAAGGCGCCCGCGATTACCTCGTGCCGTCGCGCGTGTTCCCGGGAAATTTCTTCGCGCTGCCGCAGTCGCCCCAGCAGTACAAGCAGCTGTTGATGCTCTCGGGCTTCGACCGCTACATGCAGGTAGCCCGCTGCTTCCGCGACGAGGACCTGCGCGCGGACCGTCAGCCGGAATTCACCCAGATCGACCTTGAAATGTCCTTTATTGAGCCGGAAGACGTCATGGCGATCGGCGAAGGCTTTATCCGTGACGTATACAAGCGCTTGCAGAATATCGATATTCCCACGCCGTTCCGCCGCATCACGTGGCATGAGGCGATGGAACGCTTTGGCTCCGACAAGCCCGACCTGCGCTTTGGCCTGGAGCTTGTCAACCTGAGCGATGTTCTGAAAGATACCGAGTTCCGTGTGTTCGCCGGCGCTTTGTCGGCGGGCGGATCAGTGCGCGGCATTAACCTGAAAGGCAAGGCGGACGAGCTCAGCCGCAAGGAAATCGACAAGCTGACTGAAACCCTGAAGGCTTACGGCGCACAGGGTCTGGCGTGGACACGCCTGACCTCGAATGGCGAAAGCTCCAGCTATGAAAAATTCCTGTCGGAGCAGGAGGCTGCGGCGGTGAGAACCGCGCTCGGCGCCGAAACCGGCGATGTTCTGCTGCTGGTGGCCAGCCCCAAAAACAGCGTGGTATTCGCCTCTCTGGGCGCGCTGCGCTGCGAGCTGGCAAAGCGCTTTGGCCTCATCGATGATTCCAAGCCGTGCCTGCTGTGGGTTACCGACTTCCCGCTGTTTGAGTACGACGAGGAGGAAAACCGCTATGTGGCGATGCACCACCCCTTCACCGCACCGCGTGAGGAAGACCTTGACAAGCTGACCTCTGACCCCGGCAGCGTATGCGCCAAAGCATACGACATGGTGCTCAACGGAAATGAAATCGGCGGCGGTTCCATCCGCATCAACACCCCCGAGGTACAGCGCCAGATGTTCCAGGCCTTGGGCTTTACGCCTGAGCAGGCCCAGCAGCGCTTTGGCTTTTTGATCGACGCGTTCCGCTACGGCGCCCCGCCCCACGGCGGCATGGCGTTCGGGCTCGACCGTCTGGTGATGCTGATGCTTGGCTGCGACAGCATCCGCGACGTGATCGCGTTCCCGAAGGTTGCCAACTCCAGCGAACTGATGAGCAGCGCGCCGGACGTGGTAGACCCCAAACAGCTGGAGGAGCTTGGCCTTTCGATCGTTCCGCAGGCGGAGTAAAACAACTGATTTCTGCGCCCGGTGCAGGCCCGGGCTCCAGCAGCTTCGGGCCATCCGTATGGCGGGCCGCTCTGTGTGTACAAACCTGTACAGCAGAGCCGGAATCCCACATTTTCACCAGCCGGCAAAGAAACCTTTTCAACGCCGTTCTGTGTCAGAGCGGCGTTTTTTTACGGGATTTAAAATTTTTTCCTAATTTTTCTTGAACTGTGCAATAAAACGGCACGGAATTTCATTATTCTAACAGAGGGAGTTTCTATATGGTGACTGGAAACGGAAACGGGAACCATCAATCATATCAAGCCCCCACAGACCAACTCATGCGGCAGGTGGCCGCGGGAGAGGACTGGGCCTTCGCTCAGCTCTACCTGAGTACGCAGCATGCGGTTTACGCGTTGCTGCTCTCTCTGGTCAAAAATCCCGCAACCGCAGAGGACCTGATGCAGGATACGTATCTGAGCATCCGACAGTCTGTGGGAACTTACATCCCTCAGGGCAAGCCGATGGCGTGGATCTTTACGATCGCCAAAAACCTTGCCTATCAGGAGCTGCGCCGCGCCAATAAGCAGGGGACTGAAAATTTCGATGATCATGAGGATGCCTCCGGCGAAGACAATATTTCGCAGGCTATTGATAACATCGTTTTAAGAAGCGCCCTGACGATTTTGGAGGAGCGGGAACGCAAAATTGTGCTGCTGCACGTAGCCGCCGGGATGAAGTTCGTTGAGATCGCATCCCTGACGGAGACGCCGCTGGGTACGGTATTATCCTCTTATCACCGTGCGATGCGCAAGCTCCAGAAATCCGTCCGAGAGGGGGCAGTTCAATGAAACGGTCTGAGCTGAAACAATCGCTCAAATTCGCTGTTCTGCAATCCACACCGGACTTATTGCCCACCCTTCTGCCGGGCTATTCGGCAGAAGAAATCCCTTTGCCGTGTCCTACGGCGGAGGAAGCCCTTTGCGGAATCAACCAAGTGGTTGTGCCAAGAAAAAGGCCCCGATTTCAGATTGCATGCGTCATGGCAGCCGTTTGCATTGTGTTTTTGAGCGTCTTTTACCTGGCACAGCCGAAGGTAGATTCCATCGTCAGTATTGACGTGAATCCCAGTATAGAGCTAACTATTGATCAGAATGACCGAGTCATCAAGTCAAAGGCATCCAACGATGACGCGGCCGCAATTTTGAAGAATATGAATCTGCGGGATAAGGATATCAGCGAAGCCACCGGCACGATTGTCAATCGTCTGCTGGAGCATGGCTACCTGGCTAAAAACAGCACAGACAACGCGATCCTGATCTCCGTAGCCAGCCGGAATGGGCAAAACCCAACACAGCTGCAGGAAAAAATGGCGGACGGTATTGAAAACGTCCTGAAAGAGAATAATGCCAGCGCTACGGTGCTGCGCCAGACGGATACTTTGTCGGACGATCTTCAGAAATTCGCCAGCGAAAACAAGGTTTCCCTTGGCAAGGCGGATCTGGTCCGCAAGCTGACGGAACAGGATTCTTCTCTTGACGCGTCGGCGCTTTGTAAAATGTCGCTGAAGGATCTGAACAAACTGATGGAAAGCAAAAAACTTGAAGTCAGCGGCCTGGTGATCGGCGAGGAGGGCGATCCTTCTGTTTCCTCCGGCCAGCCTGGCAACGATCCTGTTTCCTCTTCCTCCGGCAAGGAAAGCTCCGCACCGGAAGGCAGCGCGGGCGGTTCGCAGACAGAAGATCCCTTCGGGTCGGGAACGACCTCCAGAAATCCTTCGTCTTCGAGACCACACTCGCACACTTCTTCCGAGAACGGTGCAACCTCTGGCGGACAGGATGGAAGCTCAGTATCCAGCGACGATCCGATTTACACCCCGCCGGATATTGACGACGATATGGAAGATCCCGACGGTGTGCCGTCTTACCCGTTCGACGATGTTTCTTCTGCCGTAGAAAGCAGCAGCCAGAGTTCTTCCAGCAAGAACCCCGGCGGTGAGAGTTCACAGGCCGCTTCTTCGGGCAGCAGTTCCTCTTCGTCCACAGTGGAAAGCAGCGCCCCGAGTTCTTCTGAAAAGCCGTCTTCCAGCCATTCTTCTTCTTCCGCGTCCGGTAATTCCTCTCAGAAAACCGGTTCCTCTGATAAATCGGGAGCCTCTTCGCAAATAGCTTCTTCCCGGGATAAAAAGGCTTAAGATTCCGGTACAGCGAAAAGCAGCCCCGCCCTTTTGAAAAGGGCGGGGCTTTCTTTTACTCAATTTTACCATGCTGCTTCTCATATTGCTCTACACAGTCTCGGATCAATATCAAAATCTGGCTGTTTGCGGAACGTCCATCATAATCTGCTACAACGTGCAGTTTGTTAAGCAGTTCTTCTTCAATCCTGATAGAAAGACTTTTAATAGCCATAATCTCACCTCAAAATAAATATATTACGTATTTATTTTATGGCTATTTTATGCTACAATGTGACATATAGATACAAAACATATCTAAAATGCGTTTATTGGAGGTCGTTTTGAATGCCGGATTATAAAGAGCTGTATTTGAAAATGGCGCGCGCCTCGGAACAGGCTATAGGCATACTGATCAAGGCACAGTTGGAGTGTGAAGAAAGTTATCTCTCTTCTTGTGAACCAAAGCTTATCATCGTTCCCTTTACTGCGCAAAAGGGGCAGGGGGACAAGCTGGAAAAATAAACGGTCTCGTTCGTTTATTTAAAGCCTTTCTTCGTGCGGCTTCGCCGCATGTTTTTGCTTGCGCAGCTTGCCTGCGGATGCTTTTTTGTAAGTTTCTGCTGGCGCAGGGCCTGCCCCTCATGCCGGAGCGGGCACTTACTTTCGCTACGAGGCGAAAGTAAGCAAAGGCTCGCCAAAGGACACCTTTGGAATCCGTTTGGGGAA
>OFCQ01000227.1_pt1 | contig 34051 bp, 32 predicted proteins | sample 1520861 | NCBI WGS metagenome assembly OFCQ01 (sample SAMEA2699036, study PRJEB24076) | metagenome | biome: Human gut stool | place: Spain | collected 2012-11-21 | reverse complement strand
ATTGCAATGGCCGCCAGTAACGGCGGGTTATACCCGCTTTTGAAATACCACCGGCTACGCCGGTGGATTTTTATTTACGAAAGTTCAGATATGCCGCGGTACAGCTGGTTATACCTGCCCTGCTGGGCTAAAAGCTCCTCGTGGGTACCCTGTTCTACCATGCGGCCATGCTCCAGAACGAGAATTCGATCCGCGCCCCGCACGGTGGAAAGGCGGTGGGCGATCACAAACACGGTGCGGCCCCGCATCAGGCTGTCCATTCCCTGTTCGATCAGCGCCTCGGTGCGCGTGTCGATGGAAGAGGTCGCTTCATCCAGAATCAGCACGGGAGGGTCTGCCACGGCGGCCCGGGCAATCGCCAGCAGCTGCCGCTGCCCTTGCGACAGATTGGCCCCGTCGGCGGTCAGCAGAGTATCATACCCCTGCGGAAGATGCCGGATGAACGAATCGGCATTCGAAAGCTTTGCAGCAGTGATAACTTCGTCGTCAGTCGCGTTCAGCCTGCCGTAACGGATGTTTTCCATCACCGTACCGGTGAACAGGTGGGTGTCCTGCAGCACCAGAGCAAGGGAGCGGCGCAGATCATCTTTTTTGATGCTCTGGATTTCAATGTCGTCAAAACGGATGCTGCCCTGCTGCACCTCATAAAAACGGTTGATCAGGTTGGTGATCGTCGTTTTTCCCGCTCCGGTAGAACCGACGAACGCGAATTTTTCTCCGGGATCGGCGCACAGCGAAAGATCATTGAGCACGGGCTTTTCCGCGTCGTAGCCGAACACCACGTGATCAAGCTCTACCCGGCCCTGCAGCCTGCGCAGAGAAGGGCCTGCGGATGGGGAGGGGATTTTCCAGGCCCACAGACTGCCGTGCCCTTCGCTTTCGTACAGGGCACCGTCGGCGTTCTGCTCCGCATGTGTCAGTGTAACACAGCCGTCGTCGATTTCCGGCGGCTCATCGATCAATGCAAAGATGCGTTCGGCCCCGGCCAGTGCGTTCAGCACCGAGCTGAGCTGCTGCGACATCTGCGTCAGCGGGGAGGAAAAGCTGCGGGTGAACTGCAAAAACAGCACCACGGTGCCGAGCGTGAGAATGTTGCCGATTGCCAGTATGCAGCCCAGAACAGCGGTGAGAGCGTATTGCAGACTGGCCAGATTGGTCATGATGGGCAGGAGGATGTTTGCAAACGTGTTGGCCCTGTCGACGGATTCGCGCAGGGTTTCGTTGATGCGCCGGAATTCCTCGCGCGCGGCCTGCTCGTGTCGGAATACCTTGATGACCCGCTGCCCCTCAATCATTTCTTCGATATAGCCGTTCAGCGAGCCGATCGCGGCCTGCTGCTTTTGAAAGGCATCCCCGCTCTTTCCGCCGATCACGCGGATGACGTTCACCATCACCACCAGCAGGAGGACAGTCAGGAGCGTCAGCTGCCAGCTGTACCACAGCATCAGCACAAAAATTCCGGCAACGGTGAGAAAGGACGAAATAAAACTGGTCACGCTGCTGTTCAGCATATCGCGCAGGGCGTCGGTGTCGTTCGTAAAGCGGCTCATCAGCTCGCCGTTCGATTTGGAATCGAAATAGCGCAAGGGGAGGCGCTCCATTTTTGCAAACAGCTCTGTGCGGATTTTGTAGAGCGTCGTGGTGGAAATTTTGAGCATCAGATAGCTGTACAGATACGACCCAAGCACGCTTGCCACGAACAGCGCGAGCATGGCAAACGTTAAATGCAGAAATTTCTGCATCAGTGCACTGTCGTACTGCCGGATCAGCGGAGTCAGGCAGTCGTCGATGATCGTCTTCAGCAGGGCGCTGCCGGCAATTTGTGCACCTGAGCTGACGAGGATAGCGGCTGTTACAACCGCCAGATGGGGTCGGTAGGGGTGCAGGTAGCCCAAAATGCGCCGGATGGTTTTGCCGGTATTTTTCTTTTCCGCGGGGGAATCGTTTTTTTCTTCGGGGCTTTTTTCTGCCGCGCTCATGTCGCCATTCCCCCTTTCTCTTGGGATTCGGCAATCTCGCGGTAAATTGGATTGCTGGCGAGCAGCTCTTCATGGGTGCCGATTCCGCTGATCATTCCGTTTTCTATGACGATGATGCGGTCCGCGCCGCGCAGAGAACCGATGCGCTGGGCGATGAGCAGTACGGTCGCGCCATGAAGTTCCCTGCGCAGGCCCTCGCGGATCCGGGTGTCGGTGGCGGTGTCCACCGCACTGGTGGAGTCGTCGAGAATCATGATCTTCGGGCGGCTGAGCAGGGCGCGGGCGATGCACAGCCGCTGCTTCTGTCCGCCGGAAAAATTGGCGCCGCCCTGCTCCACGTGGGTCTCAAGACCGTCCGGCAGGGCATCGATGAATTCCTTGGCCTGCGCGGCCCGGCAGGCGTTCTCCAGCTCCTGCTGCGTGGCGTTGGGATTCCCCCACAGCAGATTTTCCCGGATGGTGCCGGAAAAGAGAGTGTTTTTCTGCAATACCATCGAAATGCCTTTGCGCAGCGCGTCGAGAGAATACTCCTGTACCGGGCGGCCCCCTACCAGTAGCTGACCGTCTGACAGATCGTACAGGCGGGGGATCAGCTGTACCAGAGTGGATTTTGCCGAGCCGGTACCGCCGATGATGCCGATCATCTCGCCCGAGCGGATGGAAAGGCTGATGTGCTCCAGCGTCAGGTTATCGCCCGGCCCGCCATACGAAAAGGACGCGTCGATAAATTCGATGGAGCCGTCGGCCAGCTCGGACGATGGCCCGGGAATGTCTTGAATGGAGGGAGTCTCCGCCAGCACTTCCTGAATCCGCGTGACGGACGCGCGAGACAACACGCACAGCAGGAAGATCATCGACAGAAACATCAGCGACATTAAAATTTGGGAGACATAGCTCAAAAAGGCCGAAAGCTGCCCGAGCTCCAGACCGCCTGCAATCACCAGATTGCCGCCAAACCACACTACTGCTACAATGCAGCCCGAAATTGTCAGCTGCAGGATAGGCAGGGTCAGCAGGATCAGGCGCTCAGCAAAAAACTGTGCTTTCCGCAGAGCTTCTGCGTTTTCGGTGAATTTTTCGGTCTCGTGCTCCTCACGTACATAAGCCTTGACGACCCGGATTCCGGTCAGGTTTTCCTGAACGGAAGCATTCATGTCATCCACGCGGCGCAGCATCTGCTGAAAGCGCGGATACCCATTTTTCATCATGTAAATGATCGCAGCAGCCAGTATGGGTAAGGCGGCGAGAAAGATCAGAGAAAGCCTGCGGCTGATGAGCACTGCCATGGAAGCGGCCCCAGCCAGCAGAATCGGAGCCCGCAGGCCCATACGCAGGATCATTAAAAACGCGTTCTGCACGTTGGTTACGTCAGAAGTCAGGCGGGTGATCAGCGACGCGGAGGAAAAGTGATCGACGTTGGAAAAGGAGAAATCCATTACCTTGTCGAACAGGGCGGTGCGCAGGTTTGCGGCCAGTCCGGTGCAGGCCCGGGAGGCAAGACGCCCGGCCAGAGCACCGAAGATCAGAGCTGCGAGCGCCATCAAAATCATCAGTCCGCCCATTTTTACGGTATAAGAGATTCCGCCGCCGCCCAGCACGCCTTGGTCAATCAGGCCGGCCATCACATAAGGGATGAATAGCTCCATCAGCACTTCCCCAAAAATCAGAAATGGAGCCAAAAGAGCGTCCCGCCGGTATTCGCCGAGCAGGGTGTACAGCTGTTTGAGCATGCAGTTCCTTCCTTCCGCCGCGCAGGGCGGCAAACTGTGCGTTCGGCCCGGTGAAAAAGCCGGGCTGCTTTGCAGTGTGAACGCATCTGCCAATAATTTGCGCAGAAATTTCCGTTCCATTCGGAAAAGCGGCGACTGTTTCGGCACAAAAAAGCCCGGCCCGTGTCATTACGGGCCGGGCTCAGAGCGCCAGGAATGCTGTACATGGTTCGGTATCTCAGCGAAGCTCCTCTTCAATTAAGTAGCGGGGTCTGTCTTTCACCTCATTGTAAATTTTCCCGATGTAGCCGCCCAAAACGCCGATGCAGAGCAGCTGGATGCCGCCGAGCAGCCAGATGGAGCAGACAATGGCCGTCCAGCCCGCTACGGCGTTGCCGGTAAAGTAAGAGATGAGGGCGTACAACAGGCCGAGAATACTCAGAACGGAAACCAGCACGCCCAGGTTTGCGATGATCTTCAGGGGCTTGACGCTGAACGAGGTGATGCCGTCGAGCGCAAAGGAGATCATCTTTTTGAGCGGGTATTTCGATTCGCCCGCAAAGCGTTCGTGCCGTTCATACGTTACGGTACCGCTACGGAAGCCGATGAGCGGCACAATGCCGCGCAAAAATAGATTCGTTTCGCGGTAGTCCGCCAGCGCGTCCAGCGCCCGGCGGCTCATCAGGCGGTAATCCGCGTGGTTGTAGACAAGATCGACGCCCAGTGTCTTCATGACCCTGTAAAAGGCCAGAGCGGTGTTGCGCTTAAAAAAGGTATCGGTTTCGCGCTTGCTGCGCACGCCATACACCACATCGCAGCCGTCTTGGAACTGACGTACGAACTGGTCGAGCACCTCAATGTCATCCTGCAGGTCGGCATCCAGGCTGATGGCACAGTCCGCGTATTTACGCGCGGTCATCAGTCCGGCCAGAAGCGCATTCTGGTGGCCACGGTTATGCGCCAGCTTGACTCCGCCAACCAGCGGGTTTTCGCGGTGATAGCCCTCAATCAGCTCCCAGGTTTTGTCGCGGCTGCCGTCATCCACAAACAGCATACGGCTTTCGGGTGATGCGATTCCGCTTTCGATCATGCTGCCGAGCTTTACGGTCAGGCGCTTGACGGTTTCAGGGAGCACCTGCTCCTCGTTGTAGCAGGGAATCACAAAATAGACAATAGACATTACAATTCCTCCTCCGCAGCTCCGTTTTCCGAAGATTTGATTCGGAAGATGCGGCGCTTGCGGTCTTTCTGCAGGCGGTTGTCCATGCGTAGGGTCAGGCGGTGATACAGCACCAGAAGAACCAGCGCTGCGCCGGACATGGCGAACCCTTCGCCGAGGCCCGGAGTACGGTATTCAAAGCGGATGTCCGATTCCCCGGCGGGAACCTTTACGGCCATAAAGCCGACGCTCACCTTTTCCACAGGAACCGCCTGCCCGTTTACGGTTGCGCTCCAGCCGGATTCATACGGAACGCTGAAAAAGACCAGCCGCTCTTTTTCCGCCGAATAATGCAGGGAAAACCCGGTGCCGTCGTGTGAGAACTCTGTCCCCGCGCTGTCACGGCGCTCCAGACACGCCTCGTAGTACTCATCGTGGGTAAAGTCCAGATCCGCAGTATCGAGCTGTGTCAGCAGGGAGCCGTACGTTTGGATCTGTTCGTCGGAAAGCACCAGAGCGTGCAGCAAAAGCAGATCACGGTCCCCTTCAGAGGCCTCGTCGTACTGCTCTTGTGTCACGTAAGAATCATAGGAAAAGCCCATGGGAATATAGTATTCGTTTTCCCAAACATCGAAGCCGTTCTGGGTGTCGTAATAGTGCCAGCCCGGCATTTCGGGGTTTTGCCGGTTTTCGCCGCCAAAATAATTGTCGTCACCCGTATAGTCAAACAGCCAGCGGCAGGAGGTCAGCGCGCGCAGTCCATACGTTTTGGTGTCCGGCCGCGAGCCGACGTCACGCGTGACGCCGATGGTGGGATAAAACTCCATAATCGAGCCGGGCACAATGCTGTGAAACGCCTGAATGCTGGGAATCTGCCAGTACATGGCCTGATTGTCCATCGCGTGGTAAAAATCGGAGCGCACGTTCTGCAGATCGGGCAGGGAGATGTCCGCGCCGCCGTTGAGCGCATAGGGGATCAGCTGTCTGCGAACATCCTCCGACTGGGTTTTTCCGAGGGAGATAAAGTAGATGGAGTATAAAAAGGAGATCGCGGCAATCCCGGCAAACATCCGGCGCTGAAAGATTTTCTTGTCGCGCTTCCAGTATTTCATCACGATGCACAGCGCGAGCAGGCCGAGCAGAGCCAGAGCCACGTAGGCCCAGAAACGGGTGGGGTATTCCTCCAGCCCGATGGTGCGGGTGGTGGTGCCATTGTTGGTCTTCGACTGCGGCATCAGGCCGATCGGCAAAGCGATGCCGAGTGTGATGCCCAGCACCCAGTGCACGGCCCTGCGCCAGTTGCTGCTTTCGCGCTCGAGGGAAATCAGGGTGGCAAGGCACATCATGAGCACCAGCATATAGAACCACCGTGCGTAATACGAGGCGTTGAACAGCTGGAATGCAGAATTTAGAATCGGCACCATGGCCATCAAAAACAGAATGCCGAGCAGCTTTTTCAGCCAGTGACGGCGGCGGTTCTGCAGAAAAGCAAATACGCCCGTCATACTGAACAGCGGCAGCCACGCCCCGAGAGACGCCCATTTTGCCTCGGAATTCGGCGTAAAATTCGGCCGGGCCGGGATATCCGGCGGGAAGAAGAACGACTGCAAAATGTGCATATAGCGCTGGTTCCAGCCGTACAGCAGCGCGCCCCAGCCGTCTGGCGGATTGTCGACGCGGGGATTCTGGATCACCGTCAGGATGGTCGGCACCAGCAGCGCGCCGGAGAGCGCGACACCCAGCACGGACTCCACAAGCAGAAGCAGAAAATCCTTCACCGTGATCTTCCAGCTGCCGCAGAATGCCCGCACCAGCCAGTACAAAATGCAGAATACGACTTGTCCCACAAAAAAGTAGTAATTGACAAAGCAGCTTGCGAACACCGTCACCGCGAAGATGCCGCGCCGGCGATGATACATATATTCATCCATCGCCCACAGCAGCAGGGGGAATACGATGATCGCTTCATGAAAATGATTGAAAAAGATGTTATAGACGGAAAAGCCGGAAAACGCGTACAGCATCCCACCGGCCACGGCAAATTCGGGGTCGCGGACATAACGCTTGAGATACAGACAGCCGGTGCAGCCGGAGAAGGCAAATTTCAGCACCAGCAGAGGGCCCATCAGGTATGGAACCGCATTGCTGGGGAACGGGATGGTCAGCCAGAAAAACGGGCTGCCCAGCAGATAAAAGGAGTAGGAGCCGATAAAATTGGCGCCCAAATCCGTTGTCCAGCTCCACCGCCAGTCGCCGCTGCGGATTGCGTCGTGGCACATGCGGTAGAAAGGAACCTGCTGAACATTAAAATCGCCGTAAAATAAAAAATAGCCGCTGTCTACCAGCTGAAAGGGAAGAAAAATCAGCGTGGCAAGACCCAGACTATACAAAAATGCTTTCAAGAGTACGTTCTTGCTCGACACCGTTCTGGAAAGCAGGTTCAAAATCGTCCACTCCTTTGCGCAGAAAAATAAGCGTCTGCCTGTCCGCCGGAGAGTCGCCATATGGGGACAGTGCGCAAACCGGCAGCAAAACGCGGCGGGCGGCGCGCAGGATATTCAGTGAAAGCGGCGCCTTTGCCTTTTTTGATTCATACCGGCTGGGAGCCTAAATGCCGCGGTCGATAGGCTGCAGCGTTTAGGGTCAAGAAAACAATAAATAATATTTTATAACAGAATGCATTTTAAACAAACTGATTTATAACAGGAAATAATGATTTCATGTTGGCTTATTCTGTTTCAATGTTCTCCCAGCCACCCGAAGCTCTGCTTCGGTTTGTGGCGTGAGGTTATTATAACAGAATTCATCTGTAGAATGTACCTGATAAAAGTGAATTTGCGGTGAGAAAATAAAGCGGCCATACGGGCTGGATTACAGCGCGAGGTGATTATAACAGAATACATTATAAAGGGCTCTATTCACAGCGCAGAGCCGCCTTTTTATATGGTTTATTCTGTTTCAATGCTCTCTCAGCTGCCCGAAGCTGGCTTCTGTTTGCAGCGTGAGGTTATTATAACATAGGAATTCCCCTGAATGAAGAGGAAATCATGTCAATTGTAAAATAATTTCGATTTGTTGTATCCTGCGTTTTTCTCTGTTATAATAACTGTCGTAGTTGCTTTGAGCCGAAATTTGTCACATAAGCGGCTGGGAGGAATGGAAATGTATCATTTTTATGCGATGCTTTCGCGAATGAAATACATTAACCGATGGGGTCTGATGCGCAATACCAGAAGCGAGAATATCTGTGAGCACAGTCTCGACGTTGCGGTGATTGCCCACGCGCTGGCGCTTTTGCGCAATACCCGCTTCGGCGGCAGCGTGAATCCCGAACGGGCCGCGGTATTGGCCATGTTCCACGATGTAACCGAGATCTTAACAGGGGATTTGCCGACACCGGTGAAATACGATAATCCTGAAATCCGGCAGGCGTACCGCCGGGTGGAAGAAATGGCACAGCAGCGCCTTCTGGCTTTGCTGCCGAAGGACCTTCGGGGAGCATACGAGCCGCTGATTTGTGAAAGCGAGTCGGGCGACGAGGAGCTTTATCCATTGGTGAAAGCAGCGGATAAAATTTCTGCTTTGATCAAATGCGTGGAGGAGCGCGGAATGGGCAACGCCGAATTCCGCCGGGCCGAACAGGCGCAGCGGGAGACGATTCTGGCGATGGGTCTGCCGGAAGCGGAATGCTTTCTGACAGAATTCCTGCCGTCCTACGAGCTGACGCTGGATGAGCAGGACCTGCCGGGAGAAGAGCCCGATCCGGCGAATCCGCAGAAAAAATAAGCTTGTTTGCTGCCGGAATACGAGACATAAAAAAGGATAAAACAGAACAAGATAACACATAAGGGAGTGCCTGCGGTACAAGCAAGAGCTTGCCTGACCGAGACGCTGAAGAAGGGATGATGTTGTGAAAAAGAAAGAGCCGATGAAGGGTCGCCGGCCCGTTTCAGGAAAAGGAAAAAAGGCTGTGATTCTCAATGTGGCGATTTTGGTCGTCAGCCTTGTTTTAATTACGGTAGGCGGGACGCTGGTTTATGCGGATCATCTGCTGGGACGCATACAGTTTGAACCGGACCCGGTGCAGTCCTCGACGCCGAACAATTCGGGAGTCACCTCTTTTGATAACATGGGGAATTCCAAATATGTTGTTAATGGGCTGTATCATGATGACAAAATCCTGAATGTGCTGCTGATGGGCGTGGACGATTATCAGGAAAACGACAAGGGCCGCAGCGACAGCATGCTGATGGTCTCTCTGGACCGCAGACACGAAAAGCTGAAAATGACGTCCTTCATGCGCGACATGTACGTTTCCATCCCCGGCCATCAGGCCAACAAGCTGACGGTTGCGTATTCTATCGGCGGCCCGACGCTGACGGTGCAGACCATTGAAAACGGATTTGGCGTGGATATTGACCGCTATGTGCTGATCAGCAACGATTCCTTTAATAAAATTATCGACCGCCTGGGCGGCGTTACAGTGGAGATTAGCAGCGCGGAAGCAAAGCTGATCAATACGTATTCCGGCGAATCCTACTCCAAACGCCTGACCGGCGGTATACAGCATATGACCGGGAAGCAGGCGCATTATTATTCCCGTATCCGCGATATCGGCAACGATTATGAGCGTACGCTGCGTCAGCGCAAGGTGCTCCAGGCGATCATCGACGAATTCAAAACGTCCGATCTGGGAACGATCAACGGGATTCTGTACGATGTGCTTCCTCTTGTGACCACGAATATGACGAAGAACGAGATTTTGTCGCTTGCGGCCAACTCGCTGACGTATCTCAATTATCCCACCAGTCAGAACCGAATCCCTGTGGATGGGACCTTTGACGATCAGAATATCCCGGGTGTTGGTTCTTCCCTGGTTGTCAATTTTGAGAAAAACCATAAAAATCTGGTGGAATTCATTTACGAGGAAAACCTCGGGTCGTCCGATTCCTCTCAGGAATCTTCTTTTGAAAGCCGCTGAGATTGATTCAAAAAGCCTTGAGCTGTTTTTACCAGCTCAAGGCTTTTTTATCGTTCTTTCAGCAGAAGCCGTGTCTGTCCCTCGTTCAGAGAGATCAGCTTGCTTTGAATCCGCGCGTGTTTCAGTTCTAGGCGCACCATGTTTTTGAGTACCTGCCCGTGGCTGTATCCGTGGATCACCACGATTTCGCGCACATCTTTTCCGGCACGGGAGAGCAGCCGCTCCAGCTGACGCTTGGCGTCGTCTGAACGCATTCCGTGGACGTCTATGGTCAGGACGCTCCCTTTTTGGTTTGTCAGCATGCGCGGATACTCCTTTCTCCTGCAGAAAATTCCCGTGCGGGGAATGCAAAATATGGGGGTTTATGATATAATAACCTCACGCTGCAAGCAAAAGCGAAGCTTTTGGCGGCTGAGAGAGCATTGAATCATCCAATCCAAAGAAAAACAGATGTCTAGCTGTTTCCTTAGAACAAAGCAAGAAACGGGATGATATAATAACCTCACGCCGCGAACCGAAGCAGAGCTTCGGGCGGCTGAGAGAGCATTGAATCATCAGTTTTATTATCTGATATCTCAGGCGGCTTTTTGTAAGCCCATATCGGAATTTATGATATAATTAATCATCAGTCTATCAAGCCGGGCGGACAAGCTGTACCCGGCGGGAAAGCGGGGGAATCATATGACGGTTGTGGATATTCGCAACAAGGTCACCGACAGCCGTGTAAAGCTGATCGAAATCAGCGGGTCTACGGTATACTACGCAGAAGAAAAAGCGGAAGAAGGGCATTACAGCCTGTTTCTGCTGGAATATGACAGAAACACCAAGACGGAGCGGGTGATCGCCAATTGCTTTTTGGGCGACCCGGCCGTGGTGCTGCACTTTTACTCTTTTCCCGGCGACATTATTGTCGTGATGGAAAGCGGAGAAAGCTCCGCCCGTCTTTTGCGGTTCGACAAACAGACCGGGCAGGAGAAAAATTCGGAAGAACTGCGCTTTGTGGGCAGCTTTGCCGACTGCCAGGCGCTTGACGAAAGTCGTGTGATTTTTTATACGGAAGAGAATGAGCGCCATCGACATCTGTTTGAGGAATATAAGAAGGCGTCCGGTTTTGAGCGGATCGCTTACCTGTATGATCTGGAGGAAGGACGCTATTATTATGTAAGGGATAAACGGCTCTGCAACCTTTCTGCCGAGAAGCTGGTTCCATTTGAAGTGGCCGGCGAGCGGATGCTCCTGATTTTGGAGCCCTACGGCAGCGAAGAGGAAAAAGAAAAATGCTACCGCAACCGGCGATGGCTGGGGGATGACATCAGCGATAATGTGTGGCTGTGCCCGCTGCTGGATTTTGTTGTTGCCGTTAAGGCGGACGAAACTCACCTGCCGCTGGAGCTGCTGCTCAGCGCCGGCACACAGGGTTTGGTGCGCTATGTGGGGCAGGATCAGGACAGCTTGTATTTTCGCGCAAAATACTACCCTAACAGCGACCAGCGTATCTGTGCGGTAGAGAAGGCCGGCGGCAAAAAAACGGTTGCGGCCGAATTGAATCTGAAAGAAGGGGAAGAGCCGGCTACCTTTTTCATTGAGCCCTGCCCCACCCGGATTTACCGTGTGACGGAGCATGAGGATACTTATGAGATTCAGGGCGTGTTCAATTCCTCGGTGAGCAGTCAGTACAGCAAGGAGCTTGGGCAGTTTGTCGCCTGCGTGGAGGATCGTTTTCTGGTGGCGGAATACGTGATCAGTGATGAAACGGATTCATTTGTTTTTTACTCCATTTTTGATCTGGAAACACACCAGCAACAGAGCTTTGAATGCGGTTGCGCCGTTCAGGACGACACCATTGTGCTTTATTAATTGGTAGCAATCGGCTTAATAAATTGATTTTGATTTATCAGTTTGGGCCCCATATGCTGTTACAGCGTATGGGGCTTATTTATGTTTTCTCTGTTCCACATCCTAACATGCACCTTTTAATTTTGCAATAGAAGGTCGCCTTGCTGCATGAAAGAATTCCGGTTTTCTTTTGGGGTTGGCCGTAGCCGAAAAAATGAGAAATAGTATGCTCTGAACAGAAAAATCCGCCCTTGAATCAGAAATTCAAAGGCGGCAAAGTGTTTCGGGGAAAAGCATTACTGGAGTGCGGACACATCTCCGCCGCGAGAGAGATAATCCTTTTTTACTTTTTCCATGAGCGGTTCGATGGTTCGGATTTCTTCTTCGGCCTGGTTGATGTCTTCTATATTATAGGGGCGCTGCAGATGCTCTATCCATTGATTTTTGTCGACTTGTAAAGCCGAGTATAGACGAGCCGTTTCTTCTATTGTATAATCCATTGATCGATGACTCCTTTTTATCATTTGATTCGTATTCTTAGCTTTTGCGTTTTTATTTTTTCTATCCAAATCCATTCTTGAAAACCCTTTGAGCCTTTTCTTCAGAAGAAAGAAAAGACCCAAAGGGTTTCTGTTTTTTAATTAATTTAAAAAATAAAATTTACTTTCCCTCTACTGGGAAAGATTCCTGCTGATTGTCGGTAGTATTGTGAGCAGATTTTCCCTCAATGAATCGGAGTCGAGATTTGTGTTCCGAAAATTCGGAATACACCGTAATCCGTTGTTGCGGTTGCTTCCAGTTTGTTCCCGTTCACGACGCCTTTTGCGGTGTATTTCAAACGGAAAAGACCGGTATTTAAGATTCCCGAAAACTCAAATGAGCTTCCTTTTGATTTTCCGTTTTTAAAGTAACTGGTATTGCCCATTGTGTGAATCGAGCCGCTGACGGTTCCGCCTTCGTCTGTAAAGGAGAGCGTTCCATTTTGCGGGCCCATTGGAGTGCGCATAGAGATTCTGTAACTTCCACTCATTGTTGCCACCACATTTCTTTTGGTTTGATTCAAGATATGCGGTTTCGTATAGAAGTGATTCCACAGTTTCAACCGAGTTATCAACATGTTGTGGTTGGATGAATTTGCATACACAATTTATTCTATAAAATGGAGGTTGATCATGCAACTATCTGAAAAAATAACGATTCCGCAGTCTCTGCAGAACGGGATTGAAAATGGAACCCTGACGATTTCTGATCACTTGATGTTGGCTGCGGCACAGCTTACCGCCACCTTATTCCCGGATGCCGAGACCTATATTGGTTTGCCGCAGACCGCCGTTGCCCCGGCTTTTTTCATTGACTATGATTCTATTGCAAACAAAAAGCGGCTGAAGCTGACGTCGGAATACGAATTCATGCTGAAAATCACCTATGTTCCGGTTGACAGCGCTGACCGCCGGGAGCTGCAGAATACCATCTTCCTGTTGGAACAGAGCCTCGATCGGCTCCAAAGCGAAATCGGAATATTCCGGTGCTTCTCCAGGAATTCAAGTATTGCAGATGGGCTGGCCCAAGTGACCGGTACCGTAAAAGTATGGGAAACTGACGTGCCCGATGATCCGATCATCGGACATGCAGACCAAAATATAACACTGTAAGGAGCTGAGAAAGATTGATTACAAAAATCTTGCCAGGCACTAACATCGAGCTGAAATCCGGAGCCCGCGATGCTGATCTGAGCGTTACCGGCGTTGTGGCGATGGCCCTGCCTCTTCATTGGGGCGACCAGGTGACGGTTATCAATGCAGGCGACAATACGCTTTATTCGCTGGGGTATAAAACTTCTGATCCCGCGCTGAAGCTGGTGCGCGAAGTCATGAACGGGACAAAACAGTTGATTCTGTATCGCCTCAACACCGCAGGTGCGAAGGCCTCCGCAGAGGTTTCCCCCGGCATCACCGCAGAAGCGGTTTTCCCCGGCACACGTGGAAACGACCTTTCTATCGTAATCTCCGCCAGCAGCGAAAAATGGCTCGTTAAGACCTATCTTGGCACACAGGAGGTAGATTCGCAAATCATTTCGACCACAGCGGACTTTTCGCCGTATTATGTGGCGCTCTCCGGCACCGAGACATTGGCGGCAGCCACTGTAAAGCTGGCCGGCGGTACCGACGGCGCGGTAGAAAGCGATTACACCGGATTTTTCGCAGAACTGGAAAAGCGGGAATACAACGTGATTTGCAGCACGGATTCGGATCGTGCGGCTGACGTGGTGTCTTTTGTAAAGGAACAAAACGCGAACAAAGCCTATGTGCAGGGTGTTGTGACCGGTGTTCATCCGGACAGCGAAACTATTTATGTTTGCAATTCCACCGGCGGCGTAACGGCCGATTATGAGCTGACGCCGGCGGAATCCTGTGCCACACTGGCCGGTTTGATTGCACAGGCCGGAGTAGTGAACAGCCTGACCTACTGCCGGGGGATCACCGGCTGGACGGATGTGAAGCCGCATTTGACCCGTGACCAGCAGATCAGCAGGACGCAGAACGGCGAAGTGCTGTTTGTGCCGCTGTATGGCTCCCCGTCAGTCTTGTATGACATTACCAGCCTGACCACGTTTGACGAGGATCATCCGAAAGATTTTAGAAAGGGTCTGGTCATGCGCACGCTGCAGAAGTATCAGGGCGACCTGCAAAAGCTGCTCGACACCAAATGTGTCGGCAAAATCCGCAACAGTGTGGAGGGGCGCGCGCAGATCAAAGCAATGGTGTTCGAGATGACCTCGCAGAACTACCTTGCGCCGGGATACATTGAAGATTTTTCTGCGGATGATATTACCGTGACAGCCGGTACGGAGCGTGACGCGGTAAACGTAATCGTGGGCATCAAAGCAGTGGATACGGTGGATAAGATATATGTCACCGTAACCGCACTGTAAGGAGGGATAAGGAATGGCAAAAACAAGATTGCAGGACGTGTTCTCCGGACATGACGGAGAGGCATTTATTCGACTGAACAGTTCTATTGTTCCGGCGTTTAAGATTTCTAAAATCACCGCCAAATTAGAAGCCGTTGTGGAAAACAGACGCTTTTTGAATGACCCGATGGAGCAGGCCACACAGCGTGGGCTCAAGGGCAGCGGCGATATGACATATTACCACACCACGCCCGCCTTTATTCAGGCAATGCGGGATTACAAAAATGGAGGTTCGGCTCCCAATATCAGTCTGCAGTTTTACGCAGGATCGGCGGGCTCTCAATATGAGCGAATCGGTGTGACGCTGTCGGATGTAATCCTTGCCAATATCGGCTTGATTGCGCTGGATGACAGCAGCGACAACGCCCAGACCATTGAAACTACATTTACCTTCAACGATTTCGATCTGGCATAAGGAGGCGGGAGAATGGACAAGTCACTGATGCAGTTTTTGCATCCTGACCGAAAGCCCAACGCGACATTCAAGCTGAACAGCTTTGGCGACGCAGAATTTGAAATGCGTGTGCTGACTGCGGATGAAATGGCGCAGATGTCGGCTGAGGTACAGACCAAAGGATTCAAAGGGCTGGAGGCGCTTTATCCCACCATTGCCGCGAGCCTGGTACGCCCGAATCTGCGCAGCGCGGAGCTGCTGGATGCTCTTTCCGAAAGGGAAGGCAGAAAAATCCTGAGCCCCACGGATGCGCTCAAATCTATGTTCACCGCCGGCGAAATCGGAGCGCTGCTCAGCATTTATAACGAGCACGCCGATGTGACGGTTGACTTTGGGAAAAAGGTGGAAGAGGCAAAAAACTGATTGAGCAGGGTGAAGACGGATTTTATTTTTACGTCCATCTAGCCCTGCAGAATCACAACATTCTTCCCCACGATTTTATGGAGCTGTCGGTACAGGAGCGCGCCCTGATCATAGCAAGCGACCTGATCGTAAACAATGAGATGAGAAAAAAATGATGCGGCGGATTTCATCCGCCGCTTTCGGCTCCATCTAGTTCGGTAAATTTCTCAATATGCACCATAACGGAAAAGGGGTGATCCCTATCGCAAATACTTTAGATGATCTTCTGAAACTGGCAGACCAATACTCTGCCAATATGGAAAAGATTCTGCAAACCTCTAAAAAATATCGAAGCTACCAGAAAATGGCCTTGACCGCGACACAGGAGTTTAAAAGCGGGCTTGCAAACATCAAGAACGTTTCGAACGATGCTTCGAATGGGATTGGCAAAATCAATCAAAAAATTTCTGACACGATTTCAAAGGCTAAGCTGGGAAAAAAAGCACTTGATCTGATGATCAGCGGCGTAAAGAACGGAGCGAATCAGCAGGTACAGGAAATTTCGCTTCAATCGATGCTTGGCAGCGAGACAGCCGGTTCCGCTCTATACAATTACACCGAAGCCTACGGTGCGCAGAAATCTGTATTGGGGATTGCTGGAGTTCAAAATGCAACGAAAGCTTTTTTGCCATATACGCACGACCCGGATGAATTAACCGGGATGTACGGGCTGGCGGAACGCCTTTATGCGCGGGATCCGTCTCAGGGAGCCGATAATGCAGTTTCTTCCGTGCAGGCGCTGCTAGCGGGCGATGCCTCGGGAATCCAGGATAACTACCACATTGCCGGAGTGGACGAGGAAACGGTAAAGGGCTTCACTGGCAGCGGAGACATGGGCGGGGCCATCGACTACCTTGACGGTGTGTTCAACAACTTTGGCGCTACACAGGAAATGGTGGACAAAAATTTCCTCTCTTTGCAGACACAGGCGGCCAGGTTTGGTGAGAACATGCAATATGCCATGGAGGATCAGTCCAGCTCGGTGGTTCAGGGATTGTCCATTTTGCTCCAGCAGCTCAACGATCAGTTACTATCCGGCGGCTTTGACTGGTTCTTTAACGCGGTCGGCAACGGAATGCAGATGCTCGGCTACGCGATGCAGTGGGTGGCAGACAACAGCAGCACATTGATTTCTGTTTTAAAAACAGTCGTTATTGCTCTGGCTATTTATCAGACTGCGATGAAAATGGCTGCTATTATGACTGAGGTGATGAATTTAGCGACGGGGATTGCCTCCGGAAACATCTATAAAATCATTGCTTCGATTGCCGGAGGAATAGCGGGAGTCGCTGCATTTAGCTTTCTGGATAATTTGTTGCCGGATACCACGCAAAATGGAATGTTTGATGATCTGGATCAGGCGCACGCCAACGCCAAAAAAGAGATGGCTGGTTCTAAAACGCCAACTCTGAGTGCAATGAATCAGAAGGTTCAAGCAGAGATTACCAACACGGCTCCGATTGCGGTGACCGGTGAGGTGGAAATCCAAAAGGAAGTGCTGCGATACCAGTTTGATCTGGCTGCGCAGAAGGCGATGGCGGTGTTCCGGATGCAGCAGTTTGTGCCGCAGGTTATCATCCAAAACCAAAATGTAAGCCAGACGGCAGACCTCAACGAAATCAACCTCAGTTTGGGGGACATGGTCTACCAGAATCAGCAGCTGCAGCCAGCGGGGGTATATGCATGACCTATTATATCAATTTGGGCGGTATTTTGGTGTATGGAATAAAGAGCGTCAACGACGACGGCGAACGCGAGATTACCTCTTATGACGGCATCGGGCAGGGCTTTTTCCCAGTGCCGGAATCCCGGAAGCTGCGCACGTGGACGATCGAATGTGAAATTACGGAGAAAAATCTGAACGGGCTGCCGAATTGGTCTGCCGCCAGCAAGGTTTTCACAGCGTTTGAGGTGCTGCTCGCTACCAAAGACCCCAGCCGTTTTATTTTTGTTTCGGATAACCGGAGTGAATCCATGTCCGGTTATTTAACTGGGTACAGCAAAAAGGAGGAATACCCCGGCGTTTACAGTGTGACGGTAAAGGTGACGGAATATAAAGCAGCCGGTGTGAGAACGACGGCAATTCCGTACATTCAGCGCCCTGGGAAAGTGCCTGCTATTCTGAAGACAGTCGCTTTTAACAGTAAAACCACGCCGTACAAAATGAAGAAGGATGAAAAAAAGGGTAGCGGAGGCAGCGGTTCTGATAGTAAGGTGGTTCAAGGCCCTCAATCAGCGGTAATTGGTGGCGTGCTTAAAGTGCTCGACACTAAAACGGGAGAATATGTTGTGAAAAGAACGGTTTGGGGCGGGCTTTCTGATAAAGATACAGGAAAACCCGTTACGAATCCAGCGATGATAAAAGATAGATCCTATATTTATTCATCGGAAGCCAGTAAAGTGGCTGCAGAACGTGGAGCGGCGGACATGCAAAAAGTATTTAATGCGATCGGCGGGGCATTCGATGCATTTAAAAAAGCGGCCAGAGCCGATCTCGCCGAACGTCAGAAAGCATTAGGTAGGTGATGCAATGCTTTTGATCAACAATACCGATATTTCTGATATCGCGCTGAACGTGACCTATCAATCTTCCTGGAACAACGGAGCCGGGCAGTTGACTTTTGATTACCCTTCCTTGAAAGCTGGAATGTTCCCGAATGGCAGCACGGTTGTTTTCACTTACGGCAGTGCAAATATTTTTTACGGGTTTCTGTTTACGACAAAGCAGGATACCAAAAAATTCAGCTGCATCTGTTACGATCAGCTAAGATATTTCAAAGCGAAAAACTCCATTATTCGGCCGGTCTGTACGCTGTCAGAGTTTTTGAACACAGTAGCGGCGGCGATCGGCGACCGGGTGAGGCTTGGCCAGGTTGACAGCACTGTTGCAAAGCTGACACAGTATCGGTTTGATAATCAGACTCACCTGGATATGATTTACAAATCGATCGAGGAAAATCTGTATACAAACGGATACTGGTATGTTCTGCGCGATCACTTCGGAGCGATTGAGCTGCGCGATCTGGTAGACCTGCGGCTGCCAATCCTGATTGGGGACGGCTCGATGGGGACCGGCTTTGATTATGAGCGCTCCATCGACGAGGATACCTACAACTACATTAAAGTAGCTAGGGACGATAACAAAACAGGCATCTGTAATAGCTATGTTTCAATGGATCCAGGCAATATCAAAAACTGGGGCAAACTGATGCTCTTTGATAAGGTAAGCGCCGATCTGAATGAATCCCAGCTGGCGGTGCGTGCGAATCAGCTGTTACAGCTGAAAAACCGGGAAACTCAAACCCTGAAGATCGACTGCATGGGGGATACCCGGGTATTTGGCGGCAGCGGCATTCGGATAAAAATCGCCGAGGCCGGTCTGGATTTGTGGTCGGTTGTAGACCAGGTAACACACAATTTCGGCCACAACAAGCACACCATGAATCTGGAATTAAAATTTGTGTGGTGATGATATGGATTTAAATACTGCAATTAAAAGCATCGTAAAAGAATATCTGCAAAATGAAGCCCTGTGCGACCTGATCTATGGAACATGGGGTGGTTCCAGTATTAAGATAGATAACCGACCCTTGGTGGTTCCTCTCGAAATGGTGGATGTACCGAAGGGACTTACGGTAACGATCGGAGCGCGGGTCAGTCTGATTCAAAAGCACGGCGGCCAGCGATTTGCAGTGATAGGGGTGATTGGATGAGCGTACTGAAAACCTATGGCGACGATACAGACAGTTTTCATCCCTCTAAAACATGGAGGCTGTCCGGGAACCGTCTACAGGGGATGATCGATGGAAAAGAGGCCGCCGCGCAGGCGGCTGACCTGGCGCTTTCCACAGAGCGATTTTTCTACGACATTTTTTCGTACGATTACGGCGTAGAGCTCGCCGACCTAATCGGACAGGACCATGAATATGGAAAGGCGGATTTACAGCGGCGTATCGAAGAGGCGCTCGGCGAGGATGACCGGATTACGGGAATCTCGGATTTTACCATTGATTTTGATCGGGAAGCCGCAAATGTACGCTTTACAGTAAATACCATCTTTGGGGATTTTAACACGGAGAGGAGTGTAACGCTTGGCTGAAGCTTATGAGTACGAAGCAATCCTGAAACAGATGCTGGATCAGGTGCCGGACGATATCGACAAGCGCGAGGGAAGCATCATTTACCACACGCTGGCGCCGACCGCTTTTGTGTTGGCCCAGCAGGCCTATATGATCGCGTATTTAACAGATCTGCTGTTTGCAGATACGGCTCAGGAGGAATGGTTGGATCGGGTTACATCGGATTTTGGCATCGACCGCGAGCTGGCAACACAGGCAGTGCGACAGATCAACACCTTCGATGGCACCGGCGCGCCGAAAGATATTCCGATTGGCAGCCGTTTTGCAGTGCAGGATATCTCCTTTACCGTCACGGAAAGGCTTGCGGCAGGCCAGTACAAAGCCATCTGCGACCAATCCGGAATTCAGGGCAACGCCTATGGAGGCACCATTTTGCCGGTGGACAACATCAACGGCCTTGCGTCGGCAGAACTGGTTGCCCTTGCGCTCATCCCCGCGCGGGATCAGGAAAGCGATGATGATCTTCGTGCACGGTTTCACACAGCAGTGCGGCAGCAGCCCTACGGGGGAAACATCGCGGACTACAAGGAAAAAACGTTGGCCATTGACGGCGTGGGAACCGTTCAGGTATTCGGCGCCCCTTCGATGGGCGCCGGCCGGGTTGGGCTGATCATTGGCGATGAACAGGGTAATACCGCCACGCAAACGCTGGTGGACAAGGTGCAGACTGTAATGGGCACAGACGGTGACGGAATCGCGCCGATCGGCCACACGGTAACAGTGGGGACCTCTGTTAATCTGCCTGTTAATGTAACGGCGCAGATTCGATTGAGAGCCGGAGCCAGTTTAGAGCTTGTAAGACCGTCGGTGGAACAGGCAATTGCCGATTACATCGGCAGCATCGATTTTGCCGCGGAAACGTTGTTTTACGCAAAGCTGGTCGCGAATATCCTGAACGCACATGAGAGTATTGTCGATGTCGGTACCGTGACGATGAACGGTGCCAGCGCCAATCTGTTCCTGCAAAAAAGCTTTGCTGCATATCAGGTGCCGACAATCGGGACGATCACAGTGAGTGAGGTGGCCGGCTGATGTTTTATGACCATAAAAACGATTTTAAGGCCTACCTGATTGAAAAACTGCAGGATGTCGTTGAGATCGACGCGATCGCCGGGGTCGTGAACATTCAGATGGATGCCCTGTCGGAACAGGTGCGGCGGATGGTGAAAAACAAATCCGTTTCCACTTGCGACGAGATGGGAGCACAGCGCTGGGAGCGCTTGCTTGGCGTGTCCTCTCCACTGAATTCCACCTTGCAGGCGCGGCGCGATGCGCTCAAAGCCAAGCTGATGACGAAGCCGCCGATCAATGTCCATGTATTGCGGGGAATGGTAGAGGCGTACATGGGCCTTGACGTTGACGTTAGTGTGCAAGATTTTGTCATCAAAATCCGCTACCGCGGAGAGAGCCGCGTGGCCGACCTGAATCCGCTGTACGCGACGGCCTATGAGATGATCCCGGCAAATCTTCTGCTGGACATTGCTTATCTCTATGTAACCTGGGATGAGCTGGACGGACAATCAATGACGTTTAACCAACTGGACGCAAAAAATTTGACCTTAACGCAATTAGAAAGGGGCGAGTGGATTGCCTGACATTACTACATTATTTGAAGGAACCGACGGGGTATCCCGCACTCTGTTCAATCGCAAGATTACGGATATCAACACGCATGGAAACGATGGTGCGGCCCACATCACTACCTATGTCCACACCAAGACCGGCAACGTGCACAATTTTTCCGGCTCCGGCTCAAACGGCAAGGCCCGCATAACCGCGGACTTTGTAGAGGGCGATTCCTTTACGGTAAACGGCCAGCCCGTCACCGCAAAGCTGCAAAACGGAGAGCAGCCCACCGGCGAGTTTTTTGCGGCAGACTGCTGGGTGCAGTTTATTTATGATGATGCCGAAAATCAGCTCAACTTTGCGGCAGGTGGCAGCAAGCAGATCGCGACCACCTACGCTGGTAAATTGACCGTGTCCGTTGCGGCCTATGATGGTGGTAGTCTTGGCTCCACAAAAGTTCGAATCCAAAATACGTCTCTTGGTATGGATATTATCTATGCCCCCGATGCCTTGGGTAAAGTAACAGTTCAACTGCAGGGGAACAAAACCTATTATATTTCTTTAATTGATTTTCCGGAAGGATATTTTGGCCAAGCATCGTCGGTAAACATTGCATATGACTCCGACAATCAGTTGAGTTTGCAATTATTATCCCAGCCGGAAATTATAGGTTTTAAGATTAATAAGGCATCGCCTTTTGCTATAACCTATACCGATGGCGCTGAGGGTTGGACGCCGATGACCATGAACACAGCAACTGGGGCATTAGATTTTGGTTCTTTCTATAATAGCTGGTTACTGCAAAACATTCGCCCCTGTATGGTTAAAGACGGAGTTGTCCAGTACTATTTCAAAAAAATCGGATTTATGCAATTTGACTACTCATTACAAGAAAATGGTCTTCCAACGAACATCACAACTGGTAATGATGGGGATGTTATGATTGAGCATCCTTTGGTATTCTATAAAACATATGAGCAAACTGACGGAACTGGTAGTTATTTGTGTGTCAAGTTTACAAACGTAGCCCTTTCTGGTTGGAATTCCAGGGCTTTCTGGAAAAGCTCAACAGAGTTTTATAACACCATATACTTTTCAGCTTATTCTGGGATACCACTTAATGGAGAAATCAGAAGTCTTAGTCAAGTACAAACCATAGCAAACATTACGGCTTCTAGTTTGGGGGCATTAAACACTTTTGAAACCTCCATTATCAGCGCCCTTCCACAGGGAAATCTAATATCTGCTACCGACATATTGTATTTATATTTGTTACATGGCATGATGTTCAAAGATGTTTTGTTTTATAATTCTGGAATGCCGAATACTTTTTCGGAGCATGTAACTGGTAGTATGAATTCTTATCCATTGTGTTTTGGCACCCGAAGCATAAACAAATATAAATTTCTAGGTATGGAAAACCCGTTTTATAATCTATTTATATCAGGCTCTTCTTATATTTATAGAGTCAAAGTTAATGGAGAAACTACTGGTAATATATTCTATAGGTTTGGTGAAAATACAATGGCTAATACTTCAGGGACATATGGTCCAAACGTTGATAGTGTATCCTATGATGTAAGTGGATTATCTGTATATTCTGATGGAGCTGGCCTCTCATATCCAACTATAACAAAATGGGTAAACGATTCTGCAGCAAACTATTATAATCCATATAAAATAAAAATGTATACGTTAGGAGTTCCAACCGGTACTTCAGCTTCGACAATAGACACTCACCACAGTTGGATATGTAATGGTACCTTGGGAAATGCTTCTTCGTATTCGATGTTTTTATCTGTTAAAGCAACAGCCAACCCTACCCCGCTAAATATAACCGGTGTCAGATTCTTTTCTGTTTTCAAAGCCTAATAAAGGAGGTTTAATTAATGAAACTCACATCAACAGTTAAGCCGTCCTTCTCCTTTGTACGAGGAAACCCCTGCGTTATTATCTTTATTGACAATCTTGTGGATAACGGTGACGGCACATGGACATATGACCAGTACACCCTCACAGCGGATTGGCGAGTAAACCTGCAGGCCCAAATCAGTGCCTACTACGACGAGTGGTTGCAAAAGGCCAAGGATGCGGAGTATGCCGCGGAAGCAGCAAAGGTACGCGCTTATCGTGACAGCCTATTGACCGAATGCGACACGCTCTATTGCAATGCAGAGAATTGGGCGCTGATGGACAAGGCTACCCGCACCGCTTGGCAGGCGTATAAGCAAGCGCTGCGGGACGTGACAGCACAGCAGAGTTTTCCGTATTCAGTGGCGTGGCCGGTGCGTCCGGAGTTGTCGGTTGACCCGTCACAGCCAACCGAAACCGATGTGGTGGGTCAGCAGGTGATCGCGCTCACACTCAGCAACGGCATAAAAGATACGATGATACAGCAGCTCGGGGCGCAGGTGGTGCAGTTGCAGCTTCAAATCGCTTCATTAAACAAGGAGGGAACAGTATGAGTTTTTGGCAAATGGCTTACAAATACGGATGGGCGAACATAAATGATCTTAAACAGGCGGTGCGGCTCAGGCTGATTACCGCCGACGAGTACAAAACTATTACGGGGGAGGATTATGCAGAGGCTTAACGGCATCGACGTCAGCAACGCTAACGGCCGCATCAACTGGGACAAACTAAAGGGCAATATCGATTTCGCCATTCTGCGCTGCGGCTATGGCAGCGATATGGTCAGCCAGGACGACGAGCAGTGGGCGCGCAATGTTGCCGAGTGCAGTCGGCTGAACATTCCGTGGGGCGCGTATCTATATAGTTACGCGACGAATATCGCCGAAGCCGAAAGCGAGGCGGCGCATGCTCTGCGGTTGCTCGAAGGTCTGAAACCTGTCTACCCGGTATACATCGATATGGAAGACGCTGATGGCTATAAAGCCAAGCGCGGCGGCATCAGCAAACAGATGGCAACAGCCATCTGTTTGCTTTTTTGTGAGCGATTAACTGCTGCCGGATATACCGCCGGGGTTTACGCAAACAAAGATTGGGCGACGAACCGGCTTGACATGGCGCAGCTCTCTAAGTACACATTTTGGCTGGCACAGTATAACGACAGGGTAACCTACCCCGGCCAATACGACATGTGGCAGTACACCAGCGACGGCAGTATGCCGGGCGTGAGCGGGCGGGTAGACCTCAATTACTGCTGCAAGGATTTTTCTTTGGCTGCTGTCTCGAATATCTCCGGCCTGAGTTTGGATACCTCAAGCAAAGACATGAACAGCGGTGAAAAATACACGGTGTTGGCTCGCTGTCAGGAAAAACCCGCGGTAACTACCATTGGCCGGGACGTGATCACCGTATCGGAACCGCGCCTTGATCCGAAAGGCCGCGGCTGGCTGATCAACGTTCAGGGACTGCCGCCGGAACCTGTGGTAAGGCATGGACATATTATGGTCACGTCGGGTGGACAGACCGTACAGTGCAATTTTAATGTGCGCTGAAACATCAGGTTCCATCTGACGGAAAGAGGGGTATCAAATGAGCAAAATCAATTGGGTACAGAAGCTGACATCCCGTAAATTTTGGATGGCGGTTGCGGCTTTCGTGGTTGGCGTGCTGGCTCTGTTTGGGGCAGATGCGAACGTTGGGCAGCAGGTCAGCGGTGTGTTTCTGTCGCTGGGCGCAGTCGTTGCCTATATTGCCGGTGAAGGATATGTGGACGGGCAGGCAGCGGGAGAAGACAAAACGGAATAGATGTGAAAGCCGCATACTCAATGTATGAATGATGCTGAGAAGAACGGATCACAAAAGAAAGCCCCCGACCGCAGGACAGACCTGCGGCTGGGGGCTTTTGTCATATTGCAGTTTCGTGTGAGGATCCGCTGGCCGCGGAGGAAAGTATCCGCTGCGCCAGCAGCTCAATATCGTGAAAAACCGTCAGCTGCCCGGCCTCACGGCGGAAGGATGCCGCGTTCGGCAGGCCCTTAAGGTACCACCCGGCATGCTTGCGGGCTTCGCGCATCGCGCGGTCTTCTCCCTTATCCTCGCACATGGCGCGCACGTGGCGCAGCATCACGAGCAGCCTCTCGTTTAAGGTGGGCGGCGGCAGGAGCACTCCTGTCGTGAGGTATGCGTGAATCTCGCGGAAAATCCAGGGATTCCCCAAAGCGGCACGGCCGATCATCACCATGTCGCAGCCGGTCTGCTCCAGCATTTTGGCGGCGCTTTTCGCATCGGTTACATCGCCGTTGCCGATCACGGGGATTTTTACTGCCTGCTTGACCGCAGTGATGATCTCCCAGTCTGCGCTGGGCTGGTACATCTGCTCGCGGGTTCTCCCGTGAACGGCGATTGCGTCTGCTCCCGCCGCTTCGCAGATTTGCGCCACTTCTACGGCGTTGACGCTGTTCTTATCCCATCCCTTGCGGATTTTCACCGTTACCGGTACATCCACCGCAGCTTTGACTGCCGCCACGATCTTGCCGCAGAGTTCCGGATCCTTCATCAGCGCGCTGCCGCTGCCGTGGCCCCGGCCGCTGGTACCGCATACTTTTGGCGCGGGGCAGCCCATATTGATGTCGATGGCGTCGGGAGAAAAATTCATCGCGATTTCCGCTCCGCGCGCCAGATAATCCGGCTCATCCCCGAACAGCTGAATTGCCGCGGGCCGCTCTGTATCAGACAGCTTCATCAGCTGATTTGTCTTATAGTTTTTATATGTCAGGCCCTGCGCGCTCACCATTTCGGTCACGACATACCCGGCACCGAAATCCACACACAGCTGGCGGAACGAGGCATCGGTAATCCCGGCCATCGGCGCGAGAGCCGCGCGGCCCTCAATTTGAAAAGAACCCAGTTTCAAGTAAAAAAATCCTTTCGGTTAAAAGTGAAAAGTCTCGATATAATATACCACAATCCGGGGCGAAAAGCACTTAATTTTTTTGCTGGAAGATGTTATAATAACCTCACGGCGAAAGCCGAAGCGAAGCTTCGGGCGCCTGAGAGAACATTGAAACAGAATAAACCGGAATCAAGGAAGAACTGGTTGTTATAATGAAAGCTGTTTGAAAGGCATTCTGTTATAATAACCTCACGGCGCAAGCCGAAGCAGAGCTTCGGGTTCCTGAGAGAACATTGAAACAGAATAACTGGAATAAAGAAAGAACTTGTTGCTCTAACGAAAGTCGTTTGAAAGGCATTCTGTTATAATAACCTCACGGCATAAGCGAAAGCAAAGCCTTCAATGCCTGAGAGAACATTGAAACATGATAATATCGCTTAAAAAACGTCTTTTCATAATCAAGTGGGGTTTTGTACTTACGATCATGTTATAATAACATAATAGAGTAAACAGGGGAGACTCCTTTTTAAATATATCTGGTCCGCCATATTCAGCGGAGGAATGGAGAAGAATGATGAAATTACTGGTGCTGGACGGAAACAGTATCCTGAATCGCGCGTTTTACGGGATTAAACTGCTGACCACCAAGGATGGCCATTTTACCAATGCGATTTACGGTTTTCTGACGATGCTCAAAAAAATGTGGGATGAGACGCAGCCGGATGCAGTCGCCATTGCATTTGACCGCAAGGAGCCCACGTTTCGCCACCTGGAATACGACGGCTATAAGGCCCAGCGCAAGGGAATGCCCGAAGAGCTGGCCGAGCAGCTGCCCGTTTTAAAGGAATTGCTGGAACTGCTCGGCTACCCTCTGGTGGAGCAGGCAGGATTTGAGGCGGACGACATTTTGGGCACGCTGGCCAAGGCCAGCCGCGAGCAGGGAGCGGAATGCGTGATTGCCACTGGGGACCGCGACAGCCTGCAGCTGGTGGGTGACGGTGTCACGGTGCGCCTTGCCGCAACCAAGTTCGGGCAGCCGCAGGTAACGGTGTACGACGCCGAGAAAATCCGCGAGGAATACGGCGTGGAACCGCCCCAGATGATCGAGATCAAGGCGCTGCAGGGCGACAGCTCCGATAATATCCCCGGCGTGGCGGGCATCGGCCCCAAGGGTGCGGGTGAACTGATCCGCAGCTTTCACGACATCGACCATATCTACGAAAATCTGGATACCATCGACATCAAAGAAGGGATGCGCAAGAAGCTGCGCGAGGGGAAGGAGAGTGCCTACCTCAGCCGTAAGCTGGGCACGATCTGTACGGATGTGCCGATTGATACGAAGCTGGAAACGTATCGCCTGCAGTCGGGCGACAAGGCAGCCGCAGCGCGTTTGATGGCCCGGTTGGAGCTGTTTTCGCTGATCCCAAAGCTGGGGCTCGACGCTGCGGCGCAGGAGACCCCCGAGCAGAGCAAAACGGCGGATTCCCTGCCGGTAAAGGTGCTGGCCGACGGCGCGGGGCTGCTGATCCCCCTGCAGGAGCAGGGCCGTGCGGATTTCACAGCCGTGTACGACGGAAACGAAATTTCCTCTCTGCTTTTGCCGATGGATGGGACCGTATTTGTCTTGAAGCCTGAAAAAGCATTTTTGCGCGCGCTGTGCGGCAATGCCAAGATTGTCAAAAATATCCATAACAGCAAGCCGTTTTATGCCGCGCTGGAGCGGCTGGGCGTGGAGGTCAAAAATTTCGGCATGGATACCCTGCTCGCGGCCTATCTGCTGAACCCCACGTCGTCCGATTATGGGGTGGAGCGGCTCGCAGCGGAATATGAGGTGCCGGTTCCGAGTGCAAACGGGGAGTATGCGGATGCGGCCCGCGCGGCGCTTCTGCCCGCACTGGTCGATCGCCTGACGACCGAAATCGAACAGAACGGCCAGCTCGACCTGCTGAAAAAGATTGAGCTGCCGCTGGCAAAAGTGCTGGCCGGCATGGAAACGGTCGGCTTTGCCGTAGACGCGGCGGGCATTGAGGAATACGGTAAGGGCCTGCAGACCCGCATCGATGAAATCCAGAGCCGTATTTACGAGCAGGTCGGCTACGAATTTAACGTGAACTCGCCGAAGCAGCTCGGTCAGGCACTGTTTGAAAAGCTGGGCCTGCATACGGGAAAAAAGACAAAAAGCGGTTACTCCACCAATGCGGAGGTTTTGGAAAGCCTGCGTTATGACCATCCCGCGGTAGAGATGATTCTGGAATACCGCGGGCTGACGAAGCTGAAATCCACCTATTGCGACGGCCTGCTCAAGGTAATCGGGCAGGACGGGCGGATTCACTCAAGCTTTAATCAGACCGAAACGCGCACAGGGCGCATCAGCTCCACAGAGCCGAACCTGCAGAACATTCCCGTGCGCACCGAGCAGGGCCGCGAGCTGCGCCGCTTTTTCATCGCCCGGCCCGGGTGGGTGCTGGTAGACGCCGACTACTCGCAGATCGAGCTGCGGGTTCTGGCTCATGTGGCCGACGATAAAAATATGATCGAGGCATTCCGCGAAAATGCGGATATTCACCGCAGCACCGCCGCCCAGGTGTTCCGCATGCCGGAGGAGATGGTCACGCCCATCATGCGCAGCCGCGCCAAGGCGGTCAACTTCGGCATTGTATACGGCATCGGCGCGTTTTCGCTGTCGAAGAACATTGGCGTTACCCGCAAGGAAGCGGATGACTATATCAAGGCGTATCTGGCCCACTACGATGGCGTGCGAAGCTACATGAACCATGTGGTGGAGCTGGCAAAGGAGCGCGGCTATGCCGAAACGCTGTTCGGCCGCAGGCGCTACCTGCCGGAGCTGACCAGCAGCAACTTCAATCTGCGCTCGTTCGGCGAGCGCGTCGCGATGAACATGCCGATTCAAGGCACCGCGGCGGATATCATCAAGATCGCGATGATCCGTGTGGCGGAGCGCCTGACCCGTGAGAAAATGCAGGCGCAGCTGATTCTGCAGGTGCACGATGAGCTGATCGTCGAAGCGCCGCAGGAAGAAGCCGAGGCTGCGGCGAAGCTGCTCACGGAAGAAATGCAGAATGCGGTTTCGCTTTCCGTGCCGATGCTGGCGGAGGCCAAGATCGGCAAAACGTGGTACGACGCAAAAGAATAAACCCATCATTCAGCTCCCCGGTGATCTGCCGGGAAGAAAGAGGAATGCATATGAAAATCATCTTTATCTGTACGGGCAACACCTGCCGCAGTCCGATGGCCGAAGGCCTGTTCCGCAGGCTGCTGGCCGAGCGCGGCATCATGGACATTACCTGTGACAGCGCCGGGTTATTCGCGAATCCCGGCGAGCCTGCGGCAGACAACGCGGTGACCGCCTGCCGCGAGCTGGGCGTCGATCTTTCCGCTCACCGCGCCAAACCCCTTTCGCAGGAAATGCTGCAATCCGCCGATCTGTTTGTGGTCATGATGCAGAGCCATGCCGGGGTGCTCAAATCGTCGGGAGTACCGCAGGAGAAAATCAAGGTACTCGGCGGCGGAGTCGGCGACCCGTTCGGCGGCAGCATGGCCATTTACCGCGCCAGCCGCGACCAGATTCAAAAGGCGCTTGAGGAGCTTTTGCATGAGCTGGGGCACTGAAGAAATCCGCATTGTCCCGATGCGGGAACATCATCTGGACGCGCTCGCCGCGCTGGAGCGGCTCTGCTTTTCTCTGCCCTGGTCGCGGGAGGGACTTGCGACGGAGCTTCTGGAGCCGACGGCCTGCTTTCTGGCGGCGGAGTGCGGCGGGGAAACTATCGGCTACGCGGGAATGCACTGTATTCTGGATGAAGCGTATGTCACCAATGTTGCGGTAGACCCAGGGTTCCGTCGGCATGGGGCCGGGCGGCTGCTGATGCAGGCATTGGAGCGGGCGGCGATCGGGCGCGGCGCGGCGGCCTTGTCGCTGGAGGTGCGCGTCTCGAATCAAAGCGCGATCCATTTATACCGGAGCTGTGGATTTGCAGAAATCGGCCTGCGCCGCGGGATGTACGAGCAGCCGAAAGAAGATGGCCTGATCATGACAAAAGCCTTTTGCTGAAAGAAGGATTTCGATGAAATACTGTATTGTGTACGGCGGTCCCCGCAAAAAGAATACATACCACGCGGTGCAAATCGTCAAAAAGCGGCTGGCCGCTTTGGGGCCTGCGGAGTTTACCGAATTTTATCTGCCGCAGGATTTCCCGAAGTTCTGCACGGGGTGCTACACCTGTTTTATGAAGGGTGAAGAGAAGTGTCCCCACCGGGAATATGCAGGGCCGATCGAAAGCGCAATGCTGGAGGCCGACGGCCTGATCTTCGCTTCGCCGGTGTACGTGATGGAAATGGCGGCGCCGATGAAAAACATGCTCGATCATTTCGGGTATCTGTTTATGGCGCACCGCCCGCGCAGGGAGATGTTCCATAAAAGCGCGCTGATCGTTTCCACCACGGCGGGCGCGGGGACCAAGTACGCAATCAATAATATTGCCCGTTCGCTGTCGTATTGGGGAATCAGCCGGATTTTTCGCTGCGGGGTTACCTTATGGTCCGAGGGCTTTGACGATATGAAAGAAAGCCGCCGCATCAAAGCGGAGCATTCTCTGGTGCGGTCGGCGGAACGGCTGTACGAGAGCCTGAAAAAGGGCCCTTCGACGTCCATCCGGACAAAGGGAATGTTTTTTATCATGAAGCAGGCGGTATTCAAGTTTGCGGATAACCCCGCAGACCGGACTTACTGGACGGAGCAGGGCTGGGCGCAGGGCGAAAAACCGTGGAATCAGACAAAGGGGAAACAGGAATGAGATTGTTAGGAATTGAAAGCTCGTGCGATGAAACGGCTGCGTCTGTAATAGAGGATGGCCGCCGTGTGCTGTCGTCTGTGATTGCGTCGCAGGTGCTGGAGCACCGCAAATTCGGCGGTGTGGTACCGGAAATAGCCTCGCGCCGCCATGCGGAGGCCATTGTCGGCGTGGTGCAGCAGGCGCTGGACGACGCCGGAACAAACATAAAGGAACTGGATGCGATCGCGGTCACTGCCGCACCGGGGCTGATCGGCGCGCTCTTGGTCGGTGTGAATTTTGCGAAAGGGCTGAGCTTCGCGTCCGGTGTACCGCTGGTGCCGGTGCACCACCTGCGCTCGCACGTAGCGGCGAATTATCTGACGAGCGCCTCGCTCGAGCCGCCCTTTTTGTGCCTGGTGGTTTCCGGCGGGCACACGCATATTGTACATGTGACGGATTATACCGAGTTCCGCGTATTGGGCTGCACGCGCGACGACGCCGCGGGCGAAGCATTCGACAAGGCGGCCCGTGCCATGGGCCTGCCTTACCCGGGCGGCGTATTTCTGGACAAAGAGGCAGAGCTGGGGAATCCGGACGCGTTTTCCCTGCCGCACCCGTCGGTGGATGGCGCGCCGTTTGATTTCAGCTTTTCCGGGCTGAAAACGGCGGTCATCAATCTGATCCACAATGCCGCGCAAAAAGGGGACGAGCTTCCCCGTGCCGATCTGGCGGCTTCGTTCCGCCGCGCGGTGGTGGACTGTCTGGTGCGCAACGTAGTTGCCGCCATGCGTGAAACCGGGGAACGCCGGCTGGTGATTGCGGGCGGTGTTTCCGCCAATTCGCTGCTGCGGCGCGAGCTGGAGCGAATCTGCGGTGAGAACGGATGGGAGTTTTACCGGCCCGAGCTTTCCCTGTGCGGGGACAACGCCGCGATGGTGGCGTCGCAGGGGTACTACGAGTTTTTGGCGGGCAGGCGCGCCGGGCTTGATCTGAACGCGCTCGCTACTATGGACATTCAGCTTGATTTTGAAGCATGAGAGCCGATTGCAGCACCTTGTGTAAAAACCGGAATTTTCTCCTCTGTTTTCGGCGGAGGAAAAAATGAATGGGCTTTATCGGGTAAAATAAGTACTGGCTTGGAAAGGGTTGGCAGGCAGTGTTTTTTTCGTGATTCTTTAAACGAACTTAACAGATATTCCGTTTGTTTTTTGGTTGACAATCCACAAATATCAATTGATTCCTGAGCCAAAATCGATTATAATAAAACCAGAGTTATCGTATTTGGCTATCAGGCCGGAAGGAGAACTGGAATGACAAATAACAAATCGGTATTGAACTGGATCGAAGAAATGAAAGCTCTTGTCAGCCCCGATCAGGTCGTTTGGATCGACGGCTCAGAGCAGCAGATCGAACAGCTGAGAGCAGAGGCTTGCTCTACCGGTGAGCTCATTAAGCTCAACCAGGAAAAGCTGCCGGATTGCTATCTGCACCGCACAGCGGTCAATGACGTTGCCCGCGTGGAGGATCGTACCTTTATCTGCTCCCGCAAGGAAGAGGATGCAGGCCCCACTAACAACTGGATGGAGCCGAAGAAAGCCTACGAGATGCTTTATGATATTGCTCGGGACAGCTATAAGGGCCGCACAATGTATGTGATTCCCTACTCCATGGGCCCGGTTGGTTCTCCTCTGGCAAAAATCGGCGTTGAACTGACGGATTCCATCTACGTTGTGCTGAACATGGCGATCATGACCCGTGTTGGCCAGGCGGTTTGGGATGTTCTGGGCGATAATCCCGAGTGGGTGCGCGGGTTGCACTGCAAATGCCAGATCGATCAGGAAAAGCGCTACATATGCCATTTTCCTGAGGATAACACCATCATTTCCGTGAACTCCGGTTACGGCGGAAACGTTCTGCTGGGCAAAAAATGCTTTGCGCTGCGCATTGCATCCAATCTGGGCCGTCAGCAGGGCTGGATGGCGGAGCATATGCTGATTCTGGGCATCGAGAATCCCGAGGGCGAGGTCACCTATATTTCGGCGGCGTTCCCGTCTGCCTGCGGCAAGACGAACCTGGCGATGCTGATTCCGCCGGAGGGCTACCGCAGTAAGGGCTATAAGGTCTGGACAGTCGGCGACGACATCGCGTGGATGCGTCCCGGTGCGGACGGCAGACTGTATGCCATCAACCCCGAAAATGGATTCTTCGGCGTCGCGCCCGGCACGAACGCCAAATCCAACTTCAATGCTCTGGAGTCTACCAAGAGAGGCACCATCTTTACCAATGTTGCGCATAATCTTGACGACAACACCGTCTGGTGGGAGGGCCTTGACAAGAACCCGCCCAAGAACGCGCTGAACTGGAAGGGCGAACCCTGGGACGGCACTACTTCCTCTGATAAGGGTGCGCACCCCAACAGCCGTTTTACCGCGCCTGCCAAGAATTGCCCCTGCATCAGCCCCGAGCTGGATAAGGGCGAGGGCGTGCCGATTTCCGCCATCATTTTCGGCGGCCGCCGCGCGCAGACCACTCCGCTGGTCTACCAGTCCCGCGATTGGGATAACGGTGTGTTCGTCGGTTCCATCATGGCTTCCGAAACCACAGCCGCCGCCGCCGGCGCTGTCGGTGTCGTTCGCCGCGATCCCATGGCGATGCTGCCGTTCTGCGGCTACCACATGGGCGACTATTTCGGCCACTGGATCGAGATGGGCAAAACTCTGGGCGATAAGGCTCCGAAAATCTTCAACGTCAACTGGTTCCGTCTGGACGACGAGGGTCATTTCCTGTGGCCCGGCTTCGGCGACAACATGCGTGTGCTGGATTGGATCATCGCCCGCGTAGAGGGAAAAGCAGATGCGGAGGAAACCCCGATCGGCTTTGTACCAAAGGCGGAGGATATCAATATCAACGGCATTGAGGATGAGATTTCTCTCGAGACGCTGCGCAGCATCCTGAAGATTGACAAGGCACAGTGGGCCAAGGAAGCTGAGGGCATTGAGGAATTCTACCAGAAATTCGGCGATAAGCTGCCCAAAGAGCTGCATGACGAGCTCGAGAAGCTGAAAGAGCGCGTAAAATAAGTTTTTGATCAATCGTGTGGGTTTTTATTCCATACAAATAATCTGCATAAAAGGAACGGTTCCAGCAAGGAACCGTTCCTTTCTTACGTTCATGAAAAAATGTGCCTATATTTGAGGCCGAAAACGCGGAAGGAACAGTCACTTTTGATGATGGTGTGGAATTTATAAATGAACTTATTTA